>MDTE01164737.1_pt1 | contig 46929 bp, 42 predicted proteins | sample 811231 | NCBI WGS metagenome assembly MDTE01 (sample SAMN05326651, study PRJNA326480) | marine metagenome | isolation source: seawater | place: Indian Ocean: Red Sea | collected 2010 | reverse complement strand
CCCCTCTTCTTTATATTTACTTTACTTAGGAAGTTTATTCTGGAACACTTCCATCAGATCCGTGCTCCCGCATCAAATTTACTGGCTCTGGTGCTATTTCAGGATCCCAAGAACCCGTATTAGCCCAGTCGCCTCGTTTTTGAATTCCTCTCAAATGGTGATGAACTAACATTCGCCACCTAACAATTATATAATCCGCCTTGGTCAACCTCTCCCTATTCCACCAATTCTCTTTAGCGTACACATGTTCCATATGTGCTCTACCAAATTGATCGAAATTATTGAATCCCCAAGATGGTCCATCCCCTGGGTAAGCAGTTTGTCCGGCAGGTTCTTTCCAAACTAGAGGGCCCAACGAATTCTCACATTCTTCATGGAATTGGCGCTCCTCTTCTTCTGTGGAGCAATATCGCGATTGGGTAATCATGTACATGTGATTTTCTTCATCAACCGGCACATACCATTCAAAGTGGATCATCCCTGGTTGTGGGAACCAATCTACTTCTAATCCACAGGGCATATACAACCCAACATCAATGTCTACACCAGCTGGGGGGTTATCCAAATCAACATTTTGTGCAACCACGTGGTTGCCCTCTATTTTTGCTTCCCAAACGTTAATATCTGCTTTAATGCCAGGGCGGTCACCCATCAATTTAACGACTCCCTTTGGAGCACCATCCTCTTCATAAACCAAAGTGGAATCCTTGTCTGGAGCATAAGTGCCCAACGGCAATGGAATCCCGACTTCAGTAACAATTGCCGAATTACGATGTGCATAGATATGTGCCGCATCGTAACCATTCTCGCAAGACAAGCGCCAATTAGCTTTAATTAAATGCCTGTGCAAAGGGTGGAATTTCAATCCTGGATTCCAAAACTTTGGTTGAACATCAAGCTTCAAAGGAGGTGGGGGGTCGAGATCTCCAACAAACACAAAAACGACACCATTGTGCTCTTCCACAGGGTATGATTTAAGTTTCATTTTCCCGATAGCTCGGCTACCAGGCTCAGTGATGACTTCCACTAGTCCACCATCACGAACGTCAAAAGTGAAACCGTGAATCCAGCACGTAATCGTATTTTCGCTGTAACACTCTGGCTTACTAGAAAATGCAGCACCTCGATGCACGCATCTGTCTTCAACTGCGTAGATAGTACCTTTTACCCTTTTGAAATAAATCCGTTCACCTGCGATCATTTGGGGCATCATTTCCCCATCGCCTAATTCTTGGCCAAAAAATGCAGGATACCAATGGTTCCTTAGCCCAAGTTCAGCATTAAGGTAATTGTAATAAGGCTTAGCTCTCTCAGTTCGCTCTACTGCCTCTCCAGCATCATGAATGGCTAATAATACTTCGTCAGTTTCTTGTTCTTTTACCATTTTATCCTCCCATATAACGGCTGTGGCATACTATTTCCAAATCGTACTTATGGCAAGCACTGCTTTGAGTTATTTTGCAAACTTGAGTTCCTCAGTCGTTAAAAATTCCCTGACAGCTCTTTCGAATTCGGGAGCGGCAAAGCCCATTGAACTATGGTCGCCTCCATACGAAATTGATAGTCGTGTGTTTGGGGCAAGCCAAAATGCTTCAATCCCGTACCTGACACGTATGCCAGAGTTGTCATCACCCCAACAAACCAAAATAGGAAGTTGCATTGTGGGCAAGATCTGTCTTAATCCATATTGATCTCTGACTTCGAGGTCGGTCACATAATCTTGGATTGATTGATATGCTTCAGTTCGCCCATCAAATCGTGAACGTCTATATAGCTCATCTATATGAGCTTCAGTTATTTCAATATTGTCTGTCCATTCTCTCCAAAGATGTGTCCTCAAGGCTTCCCGGTCAGGAAGTTCAACTTTACGGCCAGCCATTGAGGGTAATAATGGATTAAGGCCAGCAGAACCGACTAAAATTAAGCGTCTTACAATCCGTGGATAATTATACGCAAATAATGCTGCCACCCATCCTCCATGGCTTTGTCCCGCTATATCCACTTCCTCCAAGCCCAATTGCCTACAAAAATCCCTAATTGTTTCCACCCACATTGGGAAAGAATATCCACTTTTTGGTTGGTCAGAGAGCCCCCATCCTGGTAAATCCAAAGCGTAAACTTGAGAATGCTCAGATAAAGCATCGATCGCAACTGTCCATTGATCAGCTGAAATAGGCAGCGAAACGCCATGCACACAAATTAACGGACGTCCAGAACCCTTCTGAATGTACCTAATTCGAAACCCATTTGCTTCAATATATTTATCTTCCAAATCAGAGCGGAGAGCCAATTTTACCTCGATTAAATTTATTGGCTGGGGATCAAGGATTCGAACCTTGCCTACCTGAGTCAGAGTCAGGCGTTCTACCGCTAAACTAATCCCCAACGATCTCAGTCTAGCAGGCTAAGCACCTTGAGCCAACGTATTTTTAACATGCGCTTGGCATCGCATTTAAGAAGAAAATAGCTGATTCTATGCGTTTAATCACTGCTTCCTTACCAAGCACTTGCATAGTATCAAATAATGGTGGTGCGGCTTTACTTCCTGTTAATGCAACCCTGGTGGCTCCAAAAAATGCACCGGTCTTAACTTTTAAGTCAGATGCTAGTTCTCGAAAATTGCTTTCCAATGTCACTGAATCCCAATCAACAATGTTATTGATCATGGACTTAGATTTATTGAATAGGTCCAGAACATCATCTCTATTCAATGGTTGGGGGATGAGAAGCAGAGGGTTATAAGTGGGCTGTTCAACGAAAAAGAATGCCATTAGATCCGTGACGTCTGATAAATTTTTAATGCGCTCGCGCTCAAGCTCAAGTACCCTCATTAAATACCCGCTGTCCAAAGGCCTTTTAACATCCATAGGCAATCCGCTTTCAAGAAATGGCTTGACGTAATCTAACAGTTGGCTAATTGACATTCCTCGAATATAAACCCCATTAAACCAATCGAGTTTTTGAATATCAAAAATTGCTGGAGAGCTGCCGATTCTTTCCAGTGAAAATCCATCGACTAATTGTTGTTTGGATATAAGGTCAGTATGGTCATCTAATGACCAGCCCAGTAAAGCAAGGAAGTTGATTACTGCATCCGGCAAGTAGCCCTCATCCCTCAATTCAAGTGTCGCTCTAGCTCCATGCCTCTTTGATAATTTGGACTTATCAGGCCCCAGAATTAAAGGCAAATGAGCAGTGTAGGGCATGTTATATCCCAAAGCTTCACACAAAATCTGATGCCTCGGCAGAGAGGGCAACCACTCTTCTCCACGTAACACATGACTAATTTTCATTGCCTGATCATCAACAATATGAGCAAGGTGATAAGTAGGAAATGAGTCAGACTTCAAAATTACAAAATCATCTAAAAGGCTAAGGTCAAACGTAACATCTCCCCTAACAAGATCTTTAACTGTAAGTGAGCCCGCCCGAGGCATGGCAAAGCGAACTACAGGATTAGGGTTTTCCTGATGCAAGCTTTGTTGCTCACTTTTAGTCAATTCTCTGCAACGTCGATCATACCCAGGTGGTATCTTTTGTGCTTGTTGAGATTTGCGCATTTCCGCTAAACGTTCAGAGGTACAGTAACACCAATATGCTTTTTCATTTTCCAATAATTTTTCGACTGCCCTCTGGTATAGACCTAATGATTGCCTCTCTGATTGTATATAAGGGCCGTAAGGGCCGCCTATATCAGGCCCTTCATCCCAATCGAGACCTAACCATTTTAAAGCTTCCATTATGCGGTCTGTTGCACCAGGAACCAGCCGTGACTGATCGGTATCTTCTATTCGTAAAATAAAAGAACCCAGAGATTTTTTCGCATAAAGCCAGTCAAATAATGCGGCTCTAATATTGCCAACATGTGGATCTCCGGTTGGACTAGGGGCATACCTAACTCTTACAGGTTCAGTACTTTTGTAGTGCAAGGAATCCATATGCCTATTTTAACCTATTAATCAAAGCTATTAGTTCAGGTGGCAGTGGAGCCTCAAATTCAGCCCATTCCTTTTTTCTCGAAGGAAACCAGAAGCCTATACGGGAGGCATGAAGGAAATGGCGATCCAAAGCGTCATCTCTCTTACCGTAAGTAGAATCTCCGTAAATGGGAAACCCTAAGAATGAAAGGTGAACTCTAATTTGGTGCGTCCTTCCAGTTCTTGGGTAAACCTGAACTAGCGTATGTTTACTGAACCTTTCTAAAACTTTATATCTAGTTTGCGCTGGCCTACCGTTCCCGACAATCGCCATGCGACGTCGGTGATAGGGATGGCGCCCTATTGGTTCATCCACTTCGCCTTCATCTGATGCCATTATCCCTTCCACTAATGCAAGGTACTCTTTCTTCACATATCTCATTTTCAGTTGGTAAGTTAACGAATTATGAGCTTGATCATCTTTAGCTATCAAAATTAAGCCCGAAGTATCCTTATCCAGCCTATGCACAACCCCTGGCCTATGCTCACCACCAATACCTCTAATATCTGGTGATATAGCTAGAACGGCATTCACTAGTGTTCCATCTGGATGGCCGGGACCGGGGTGCACAGCCATACCCGAGGGCTTATTAATAACCATTATTTTGTGATCCTGAAACAAAACATCAATCGGAATATCTTGAGCGATTAGATCTGTTTCCGCCATTTCAGGAATTTCCAAATTTACCTTATCGCCGCAATGCAAAATTGATGAAGGTTTTGCTTTAGTTCCGTTTAGCGTGACATTCCCTGAACGAATCAAGCTTGAAATTCTTGATCTACTCAAATCATTCGTTATTTCAGCCAAGTATCGATCCAGTCGCCACTCCCTATCATCATCAAATATAAAGCTACGGCTATTACTTAAGTCGAACCTATTCATTGCTGTATCCGTTTTGATTTGTTTCTTCTTTATCGCATTTAACAGAATTACTTTTGCCTCCGAAGCTAAAAACAAAAATTAATACAAATACGCTTATAACGATCGCAGAATCAGCAACGTTGAAAATATACCAAGGGCCTACGTCTATAAAATCTATGACATACCCATAAGCTATTCGGTCAACAAAATTACCAGCAGCACCAGCTAGCATCAGCCCAAGAGCTATTTTGATTAAAAACTCTGAAGAGGTTCTGATGAGTACCCATAAAATTACAAAAATGCCCATTAGAGCGACGAAAATCAATATGTGATTTAGTCCGGACAACAATCCAAATGCGCTACCTGTGTTAGCAACGTAGGTTATCCTGAAAAACCCAGTCTCAGGCCATGATTCACCAATCGACAGTGACCGTATAACCACAAATTTTGTGACCTGATCAAAAGTAAAAATAAATAACGCTAAAATCAGGCTTACTGTTCTATGACTAGTTGTATTAAATTGCACATCGTAAGTTTACAGCGTTAGGGCTTCAGAGTTACATATCAGTTTTGTACTTTTGTAAGATAAAATATTCTAACCTTTATATATTGGAGAATAATGACTACCAAATCACCAGCATTAATAGACCTTCGTAGCGACACCGTTACTCAGCCACCCGACGAAATGCGTAGGGCTATGGCCGCAGCCGTGGTTGGAGATGATGTATACAGAGAAGATCCCACTATTAATGATCTGGAAATATTAGCAGCGAAAATAATGGGTAAAGAAAGTGCAGTTTTCGTACCTAGCGGTTCCATGGGCAACCTTGTTTCTGGGCTTTCTTGGTGCTCTAGAGGCTCCGAGGCAATTGTCGGTGAAAATTCTCATATATTATTGAATGAAGTAGGAGCACTTGCTGCCTTTGGAGCCGTACAAATGCGACCTATTCCAACAAACGACAAAGGCATGCTAAATCCTGATGAGGTTCGGAAAACAATCCGCCCCAAGGAAGGCTTTTTCCCAACAACTGGAATGGTGGAAATTGAAAATACTCACAATCGTGCAGGTGGAACTGCTATCTCTCGATCAGAAATTGAAGAAGTGTTAGAAATTGCACACCAATCAGATATACCTGTTCATTTAGACGGAGCTCGGATTTTTAATGCAGCAATTGCCCAGAGCATGCCTGTAGATGAACTAGTAGCAAACATCGATTCCCTTACTTTTTGTCTTTCCAAAGGGCTGTCATGTCCCGTAGGTTCGTTGGTTTGTGGTTCAGAAGAATTCATAAATAAAGCACGGAAATTTAGAAAAATGCTTGGTGGAGGCATGAGGCAAGCGGGCATCCTAGCAGCTGCTGGAATTTGGGCATTAAACAATATGGTTTCACGTTTGATAGAGGATCATGATAATGCCCAAAAAATGTTCAGTCTCCTACAAAATATTTCTGAAATTGAAGTCCTTAATAAATCAGTAGACACCAATATGGTTTACTTAAGACCCCGTAATATAGAAACTGGCCTGTTTGTAAGTCGACTAAAAGAAAAAGGAGTTTTAGTTGGATCAATGTACGGGTCAGTCAGGATGGTCACACACTACGGAATCAATTCAGAAGATATCGACGCCACAATTGAAGCTATTGAACATACGTTAAAATAAATTCTCAATTATGATTCTTGGTTTGGTGGTTTCCACCAATTATCAAGTCGTTGTTTCACGACCTTCTCGTAACCCTCCTTTGACGGAAAGTAAAACTGTTTTAGAGCAATTTCTTCTGGCAAGTTTCGCTGTCCTGAAAAGTGTCCTTCGTGATCATGTGGATAGGTATAATCATCTCCGTACCCCAGATCCCTCATTAACTTTGTAACAGCATTTCTTAAATGTAACGGGACAGGATGTTGTGAACCATTCTGAACTTCATACTTTGCACCTAGTAGTGCTTTATATGAGGCATTGCTCTTCGGTGCAGTAGCCATATAGATAGTTGCTTCAGCTAATGGGATTGCAGCCTCCGGATAGCCTATGAAATGTGCTGCTTGTTGGGCTGCCACTGCTACTCCTAGCGCGCTTGGATCCGCAATTCCAATATCTTCAGCAGCTAAAATTACAATCCTTCTAGCAATAAACATTAAATCCTCACCAGCCTCAATCATTCTGGCAAGCCAATAAATAGAAGCGTCCGGGTCAGATGCTCTCATTGATTTAATAAATGCTGAAATTGTGTCGAAATGCTGGTCAGCATTCTTGTCGTATTGTGGAACACGAGTTTGAGTAACTTCCTCAACAAGCTCGCGCGTGACCTCCCTCTTCATGGATTCATCATTTGCACTGTGATGGCAAACTAATTCCAATGTATTCAGAGCTGAACGTGCGTCACCTGATGCCATTTTAATAATTATACCTAATGCATCTTCAGTTACTTTTAATCCCATACCGCCTAGACCCCGCACTTGATCAAGAAGAGCTCGTTTAAGAATCTTGTGCAAGTCAATTTCATTGAGAGGTTCAAGACGAAATACACGTGCTCTAGATAGTAGAGGGGTATTAACCTCAAAAGAAGGATTCTCGGTTGTAGCACCTATAAGAATCACCCAGCCTTCTTCCACATGAGGCAATATAACGTCTTGCTGGCTCTTGTTGAATCGGTGAACTTCATCTACAAACAAGATCGTACGCCTTCTTTCAGAAATCCATAGAGCTCGTGCATCTGCTACAACACTCCTAAGCTCTGCGACTCCCGAAGTCACTGCTGATACTGGCGAAAACACCGCTTTAGTAGTCCTGGCAATGAGAGCTGCAATCGTTGTTTTACCACTACCTGAAGGTCCCCATAGTACGAAAGAGGGTAAAGCATCAGCCTGAATTGCTCTAAGCAAAACTGTCCCTGGTCCTAAAATTTTTTCCTGGCCTGAAAATTCTTCAAAAGACTGGGGTCTCATTCTCGCTGCAAGGGGTTTAACATTCAGCAAATCTTGATCAGCTGAATGTTCAAATAAGGACGCCTTAGGTCGACTATCTTTAACCATAATCAGAGCATAGCACTAGTCAATCAATTCTATAAATTATGCGATGTCGCCAGACACCAGTATAATTATTCTCATGAAAGTTACAGTACGGTTATTTGCATCATACAGAGATTTAGCAGGAAAAAGCAGAATTGAATTGAACCACGCACAATTAGATGACGTAGGCCAAGCAATAGCTCTTTTAGTAGAAAAATTACCTGTACTCCCCAAAAACTTCAAACCTCACTTAATTGCAGTAAATGAGGAATTTGCATCGTTCGATTACAAAATAAAAGATGGCGATGAAATTGCTCTATATCCCCCAGTCTCAGGTGGAGTAGATGCAAAAATAACCAATGAACCAATTGATACAGCTAATTTAGTCGAATCAGTTAGACAAGACGCAAACGGTGCAATAGCTATTTTTGAAGGAACCACAAGGAATGAAACGAACGGCAGAAAAGTAGTTGCACTTGAATACGAATCGCACGAACCTATGGCAAATAAGGTGCTGAATCAAGTACTTACTGAAACAGCAAACCTATTTGGAATATCAGATTTATCAGCTACTCACCGTATTGGTAAACTTAACATTGGAGAAGTTAGTCTTGTTGTCGCAATTGCATCACCACATAGGCTTGAAGCTTTCCTAGCGATTCAATATGCGGTAGATAGAATCAAACATATCGTCCCAATTTGGAAGCGTGAGTTTTTCGAAGATGGTGATGTATGGGTAGGCGTAGCTTGCGATCCAATTACCCATGCCGCACACCTTGCTGAAGCTCCATACGCTAATTTCTTGGAAAGCCGTGAATTGTCGGATATGGCTTTAGTCAAGTAAATCATGGAAAGAAGCAGATCAATTAACTATACCCAAAAACAGTGCTCGGTTTGCTGGGGGACATCTCTCAAGTTGCCAAACTATTTAGTTATTGAACTATAAGAAATTGATCCATGTTTCCTAGTCTTGTTAAACCTCGTATTTTCCATGGTTGGTATATTTTGTCCGTTTTGGTTCTAACTTCGCTTATCGGAGCTGGTAATAGCCAGGTTTTCTTCGGAGCCATGCTACTCCCAATAACTGAAGATTTGAACTGGAACAGGAGTGCTGTTGCAGGTGCAGTAAGCCTTGGGACTTTTGTTGGAGGTATTGCTCAACCTATTTCTGGAGCGCTTGCTGATCGCTACGGTACTAGAATGATCACTTCTTTAGGGATTTTATTGTTAGGGTTAGCATTTTTTGCCCTAGCTGGCATTTCAGAAGTCTGGCACTTGTTTGTTTCTTATACGATCGCAAGAGCTATCACAATGGCCACAATCTCAGGAGTAACCCCTAGAACTGCGGCTGTAAATTGGTTTCGCAGGAAGAGAGGGCGTGCATTAGGTATAGTTAGTACTGCGCCTGCTTTGGGTTCAGCAATTACAGCTATCTTTGCGAGAAGCCTAACTGGCTCCGGAGTTGATTGGCGATCAGTATTCTTAATCTTCGGAATTGCTTCACTATTGATGCTTCCTTTAACCTTAGGAATTTTACGCAGAAAACCAGAAGATTTGGGACTCCTTCCTGACGGAGTAAAACAAGAAGATTTTGATTCACAGGTAATTGAGGATCTAAGGACTAGAGAGCCTGCTTTTTCATTAAATCAAGCAAGAAACACTACTGCATTTTGGTTAATTACTTTCGGTATGTCAGCAAGTGCATTTTCCACAGGACTCGTTAGCTTCCATATGGTTGCATTCTTCGTAGACAATGGCCTATCCGAAACTGTAGGTGTAATTTCTCTAAGCACTTTTGCTTTTTCTGGTGCACTTTCTGCAATTCTTTGGGGTTTCTTATCAGAAAAATTTTCAGAGAAATTACTTGCTATAATTGCAACGGGTTCTGGAACTTTGATTACACTGCTTTTTCTCATATCTTCGGGGGCCGTAATTGCAGTAGCTCTGTCCGCGCTATTTGGTTTTGCTTTAAGAGGGGAAGGCGCTTTACTAAATATCATCATTGCTCAATATTTCGGTAGAATTTCATTCGGCGCAATTTCCGGATTCACAGCTCCTTTCCAAATGTTAGCACTTAGTTTAGGGCCAATTACTGGTTCATGGCTTTTTGAATTTAATGATTCATGGTACCCAGTTTTTGCCCTTGGTAGTGGCGTATTAGCTACAGCAACTTTGGGGCTAGTGGTAATGCGTCGCCCAGTGTTTTTGAATTAAAGTTTCGGCAAAGCTGGTAGCAAAAGCATTGCCTTGGTATTATTACTGTTGGATGGAGGGGTCGCATAGAGGCCTAGTGCGCCCGCCTGCTAAGCGGGTTGGGGGTTAATAGCTCCCTCGCGGGTTCGAATCCCGCTCCCTCCGCCAGACTAAACATGCTCTTTGAGCTTTAAAATTGAGGTTATTTTGTCTAGTTTCTATCTCTGGACAGTCGGATGCCAGATGAACACAGCTGATTCAGAACGAATGGGTTCAGCGCTAGAGAAACTTGGATTAGAGCAAACTCTACGTCCAAAAGATGCAGATGTGATTGTGCTAAATAGCTGTGTTGTTCGTCAAAATGCTGAGGATAGAGTCGTTGGTATGTTAACTAGCCTCAAGCCTTGGCGTGAGGCTTCACCTCAACGTACTCTGGCATTGATGGGGTGCATGGTTGGTCCTAAAACTGACCAGTTACACAAGCAATTTCCTTTTGTTGATGTATTTATGCAACCACAAAACTTCACACCTTTAATAGACCAACTAGGTAATCGTTTCGGAATCGATACTGACGGCTGTATAGGGCCCCATGTCCCAAGCAACCCAAATGTGACCGCCCATGTTCCTATCATTCATGGTTGTGACAAATTTTGTTCGTTCTGCATTATCCCTCATCGGAGAGGCCGCGAAGTTTCCCGACCAATCGATGAATTAGTGCACGAGAGCAAAATGCTTTCTAACAGAGGCGTCCGTGAAATTACACTATTAGGCCAAAATGTTGATTCGTATGGCCATGACCTGCAAGGTGCACCGGATCTCTCAGATTTATTATATGCAATCCATGAACAGGTTCCTTCACTCAGTAGAATCCGTTTCCTCACTTCCCATCCAAATGATATGAGTGACCGAATCTTAAATGCAGTATCTGCGCTCCCAAGGGTCATGGAAAATCTGAACCTCCCTTTTCAAGCAGGTTCTGATGAAATCCTTGAAAAAATGCGAAGGGGCTACACTAACATTGAATACCGTCGCCTAATTGATCGTGTGAGGTCAATTATTCCTGGAGTTGCGGTAGTTACAGATTTGATTGTTGGTTTCCCTAGTGAAACAGAAGATCAGTTCATTCAAACCTTGGAAATGGTCAAGGACTTAAGGTTTGATAAGGTACATTCAGCTGCTTATTCTCCTCGGCCTAACACGCTAGCGAATCGAAAAATGGAAGATGACGTCACAAGTGCGGACAAAAAGAACCGTCTACTCAGGATTGAGGCTTTACAAAAGCAAATTCTTTCAGAGATGAATGCCGAATATAAAGGAACTCACCAAGAAGTTTTAATCGATGGATCCAAAGATGGTATCTGGCGTGGTCGCACACGTACTGACAAATTAGTTTATTTCGACGCGCCTCACCATAAACTGGGCGATTTAGTAAATGTGATTATTACTAAAACTACTCCGTGGTCTCTCAAAGGTGAGTATGTTGAATCAAACTTTAAAACTACTGTTCTTTCAGGGTAATTCAATATTCATGCTAAAATGATCCTTAGTTCAAATTCTTGAGACGAATTATGGCAACTAAACAATTGAGAGTACCTGTCCTACCAGTAACTGAAATGGAGCAGGGCGCTTTTTGTAGATCCGAAGATGACCTATTGGCTAAGCCCCTTGTAGAAGAGATGAAGGCCAATGTCAATTGGCAGAAGATCCCCGATCATTACTTAAATCTCTCGCCTACTGAACTCGATGAGAAAATTAAAAGTTCACGAGATACCCTTGGCAAGCGAGTGGTTTTACTCGGGCATCATTACCAAAGGGAAGAAGTCATTAAGTATGCAGATTTGCAAGGTGATTCTTTCAAGCTTTCTCAATATGCATCCCAACAAGAAACAGCAGAATATATAGTTTTTTTGGGAGTTCATTTTATGGCGGAGACTGCTGACATACTCTCACACCTGCAGCAAAAAGTAATACTGCCCAATATGTCTGCGGGTTGTTCCATGGCAGATATGGCAACCACTGAAGATGTTCTTGATTGCTGGTCTGATTTATGTAGCGTTCTAGGCCCGGAGGCCGTCACCCCTATCACTTATATGAACTCCACAGCTGATATCAAAGCGCTTTGTGGCAGAAATAATGGAGCGGTTTGCACGTCCTCAAACGCTAAAGCTGTAATGCAATGGGCATTTAACCAAAAACCAAAAATCCTATTTTTACCTGACGAACACTTAGGTAGGAACACTGCTTTAGAACTCGGTGTCACACCTGAAGAAATTGTTGTGTGGAATCCTTACAAACCTTACGGTGGACTTACGGAAAATGAACTTGCGCTATCAAAAGTAATCCTATGGCGAGGCCACTGCGCGGTACATACACGATTTAGGCCACAACAGATCATTGCAGCAAGATCAAAGTACTCAAATGTTAAAGTAATTGTGCATCCAGAATGTCCTCAAGATGTAATTGCTGCTGCAGATTTTAATGGCTCAACAGAAAAAATTATCTCTGCTGTCAATGACTCTGAACCAGGAAGCGTTTGGGGTGTAGGTACTGAAATTAACTTAGTCCATCGTTTGCAAGTTAATAACCCAGATAAAATTATATTCTGCCTAGATCCTGTCGTTTGTCCCTGCTCTACTATGTACAGGATCCATCCTGCATATGTTGCATGGGTCTTAGACCAGCTAGTGGCAGACGCTCCTTGCAACATAATTTCAGTACCCGATGATATCAAGGTTCAAGCTAGAGAGGCCCTTGAAAGAATGCTGCAAATAACTAATAGTTCCGCAGTGGATTAACCTATCCTTATTTCGAAAGTTTAATAGGCCGAATATGCTCCATAAATGGCATGGAACGATAGCTCTAATCAACCAAGCTTTAGCAGAAGATGAAGTGGCAAATGACACTACTACCCGCATATTAGATCCTAATTTGGTCTGCTCAGCTGAAGTCATTTCAAAAGAGAAAGGTGTAGTGTCTGGCATTGATGTTTGCATTGAGGTATTTCTCCAAGTAGATAGTCAGATAAACATTAGCTCCAAAATTGAAGAAGGCTCGCCAGTAGAAAAGGGACAAGTAGTAATCAGCTTAGCAGGATCCATTACCAGCATTTTGCGAGCGGAACGCACAGCCCTCAATTTCATACAAAGAATGAGTGGAATAGCTACGCTTACTCGAAAATATGTTGATGCCATTTCGGATACAAATGCTACATTAATTGACACTCGTAAGACCGTGCCGGGATGGAGGTTACTTGATAAGGCCGCTGTCCGTGCAGGTGGGGGAAAGAACCACCGAATGAATTTAGCAGACGGTGTGCTAATCAAAGACAACCATATAGCCGCTGCCGCAGCAAAGAATCAAACCCTGCCCGAGCTGATAAAAAGGGCTAAACTCTTGGCACCACATACCGTGAAAATAGAAGTTGAGTGCGAAACTATAGAAGAAGTTGCTTTATCACTTGAATCAGGTGCAGATATCATAATGCTCGATAATATGGAAACTGAACTAATGAGAGAAGCTGTAGAAAAATGTAAAGGCATAGCCCTCACTGAAGCTTCGGGTGGCATAACTATTGATTCGATAAGAGAAATTGCTTTGACGGGGGTTGATTTTATTTCAACAGGCGCTATAACTCATTCTGTAAAAGCGCTAGATCTCAGCCTTGACATCAATCTGGAAGTTGGCTGATTATCAAGAAGTCACGAAGATTTACGAGGCATGTCCTTATCTTTACTATCGATCCAAATTGTTACAGGGCCTTCGTTAACTAGTTCGACACTCATTGTTTCTTGAAAAATACCTGTCCTGGTAATCAGGTTTAAGTTTCTAAATTGGTTTACAGCCTTCTGGAATAGCTCATTCGCAAAATGGGCTGGTGCAGCATTAGAGAAGCTTGGTCTCCTACCCCGACGAGTATCGGCATACAAAGTGAACTGGCTTACCAACAAAAGTTCAGCTTTAATATCAATCGCCGATTGATCAAATTTCCCTGCAGCGTTGGGGAAAATTCTTAGGTTGGCAATCTTCTCAACGATATAATCAACATCCGCTACAGAATCATCTTTGCCTATAGCTAAAAGGATAACTATACCTATTTTAATTGAGGAGTTTTCTTTGGAATTCACCCAAACAGATGCGCGTGAGACTCTTTGGACCAAAGCTCTCATCAGGTATTAATCATTCAAATTTGTTGATGATGATTTTGTTTTACTAGACGAAGAATCGGAAGAATTGCTAGTGCCATCTGTTTTGGTTTTCCCATTACCTTTTTTAGCGGATGAGGAGTCTGAGTTTGTACCCCCAGACTTCCTAGCATAATCAGTTGTATAAAAGCCAGAGCCTTTATAAATAACAGTTGCCGGATGAAAGCGCCTTCTGGCTGAGGCCTCGCAGGTAGGGCATACTGCAGTAGGTTCATCGTGGAAACCTTGACGCAAATCAAATTCGTGTCCTGCTTCGCACTCATAAGCGTAAATTGGCAACTTTCACCGTCCAGTCTCTAAGTAAATAATTATGACATTATACTAAAAGCTATAATCGTAGAAAATTATACTCGATGATTTGGCTGATTATCATTGTCGGATAAATGGTAAATGTGATAGCCTTACTGAGTTATGGCATATGTTACATTAAGAGATGGTGAGAATGGCGAAGGTCTAGTTGGCAGGTTTCGTTCTGCTGTTACTAGGACTGGTGTCCTCAAGCAGCACAAGGATCGTCGTTTTTTTCGTTCTAAGGGCGAAAAGGCTAGAATTGCAGCTCGAAGGTCTGCTCGACGAAGGCGCCGCACTAAAGTTTAATAGTAAGTCGATATGGCTTGCTACTCCTGTGGTATGATTACGCTAGTTTTTACTGCTTGTGAATTGTCCATGCCCACAGGTGATAATGAGTTCACTTCGTCTTGCTTTAGCCCAAATTAACCAAACTGTCGGTGACTTGACCGCAAACACAGATCGGATTTTGCGGTATATAGATTCTGCCGTCTCTCAGGGAGCAGACATTATTGCGTTCCCTGAGCTTGCTATTACAGGATATCCTCCTGAAGATTTGCTCTTTAAAAGTGAATTTTTAGACGAAGCAGAAAAATGCCTAGATACAATCAAGTCTCATACGTCAGAAATTCTGGCAGTCGTGGGTACTCCTACACAATCTGATAACCAGTTGTTCAATTCTGCTGCAGTTATATTCCAAAAAAAGTTAGTTGCTCGATATAACAAAATCTTTTTGCCAAATTACGGCGTATTTGATGAGCAGAGATATTTCCAACAAGGCAATGAATGCACGGTGATTGCCCATGCAGGCATAGACCTTGGCGTATGCATATGTGAGGACATTTGGTACGACCCTGGAGCTTGCAATATCTATGGGTCTTCAGGCGCGCAGTTAGTAATCAATATAAACGGTTCTCCTTTTCACCAAGGTAAGGGCGCTGAAAGGGCAGAAATGCTGCACGAGCGTTCGGTTAAGAATCAAATCGCAATCGCATACTGTAATTTGGTCGGGGGCCAAGATGAATTGGTATTTGATGGGCAAAGTTGCGTATACAACCAATCAGGTGAACTAATAGCCCGTTCCCCTCAATTCCAGGAAGATTTATTAATAACTGATATAGACATTGATGTGATTAAATTATCTCAGAGTCAAACAGTCCAAACTGAGGAAAATTTAAATATTGCACACGCCAAATATTACAGAACAAATGAAAAGCGCAAAGTTCAATCACAGGAATTGACATCTACTATTCATGCAACTTTAGATCCAACTTCTGAAGTCTACGAGGCTCTGGTTTTGGGCACTAGAGACTACGTCAATAAAGTGGGTTTCAAAGGTGCCGTCATTGGCTTATCAGGAGGGATTGATTCAGCTTTAACAACTTCTATCGCAGTAGATGCGCTTGGCCACGATAAAGTAAGTACTATATTTATGCCCTCTAAGTTTACTTCTGAACAATCAGAAGCTGATGCTATAAAGCTTTCCGAAAACCTTAAAGTTAGGATGCACAGTATTCCTATTTCGCCAATTTATGATGCTTACTTAGCTACTCTGTCAGAAATTTTACAAGGCTATCCTCAGGACGTTACTGAAGAAAATATTCAGGCACGAATAAGAGGGAATTTGCTTATGGCACTTTCTAACAAATTTGGATCAATAGTGCTTACAACGGGTAATAAGAGCGAAATGGCAACTGGGTACTCAACCCTCTATGGTGATTTAGCAGGTGGCTTTGCTGTAATTAAAGATGTTCCTAAATTGCTCGTTTGGGACTTATGCAGACACATTAACAGTTCTAAATCAAAGGAAATTATTCCAATTTCTATTATAAATCGTCCACCGACTGCTGAACTTAGGCCAAATCAAAAGGATGAAGACTCGCTACCTCCGTATGAAATTCTTGATGCGATTCTTGAGGCATACGTGGAAAACCATGCCCCTATTAGCTCATTGGATTCCATCAATATTAATGATGAATTGTTAAAACGTACCTTAAGGTTAGTTGATCGCAGTGAATATAAAAGAAGGCAAGCACCCCCAGGAGTGAAAATTTCTCCTCGCGCGTTTGGAAGGGACTGGAGATTGCCCATCGTGAATCGATTCGCCCCATATCAAAAGTGACCGACGATGCCAAATGATCATTGCGCATTCATACATTAAGCATGCCAAAATATAACAACTAAATCACACGTTAACTTCACTACTCTGATACAATAAGCGAAGGACGGTTAGGACGCGAGGCGAATATAGTGTCTGAGAAGGACAAGGTAAATTCCCTAGATCTGGCTCTTAGCCAGATCGAACGTCAATTCGGTCGTGGATCCATCATGCGACTGGGTGAAATCTCACAGCAACTGCATGTTGGATCTATTCCTACGGGCTCGATATCATTAGATCTTGCCTTGGGAATAGGCGGAATCCCTACCGGTAGGATAACGGAAATTTTTGGTGCTGAATCTTCGGGGAAATCTACTCTCTGCCAACACATTATCGCAGAATGTCAAAAGCAGGGAGGTACTGCAGCGTACATTGACGCTGAACATGCGCTTGATCCGGTGTATGCGGCTAGATGTGGAGTCGACGTTGACTCTTTGCTAATATCTCAACCAGATTCCGGAGAACAAGCCTTAGAAATTGTTGAGTACCTAGTCAGAAGCAGCGCATTGGACGTAGTAGTAATTGACAGCGTTGCTGCACTGGTACCGCGGGCTGAGCTTGAAGGAGATATGGGTGATGCTCATGTCGGCCTCCAGGCCAGGTTGATGTCACAAGCTCTAAGAAAGTTAACCGCAGCCACCAATCAATCTAAAACGGCTGTGGTTTTTGTGAACCAACTCAGAGAGAAAGTTGGAGTTTTTTTCGGTAATCCTGAGGTGACACCTGGGGGAAGGGCATTGAAGTTCTACAGTTCAGTCCGAATAGATCTCCGGCGAGTCGAATCTATCAAACAAGCGACTGAAGTTGTGGGCTCAAGAGTCCGTGCTAGGGTTGTTAAGAATAAAGTTTCCGTACCATTTCGGCAGATCGAGTTCGATATAATGTTCAATGTAGGTATCAGCAAAGCTAGTGACTTGCTGGATCTTGGTGTTGAAGAAGAGTTACTTCGTAAGTCTGGAGCTAATTATTCTTACAATGAAGTGAAACTCGGGCAAGGCAGGGAAAATGCCAAAACTTTCCTAAATGAGAATCCTGAGATAATGAGTCAATTAGAAAAGGAAATTCGGGATAATCATACGGCTAAAAATGCTGATTTAGACAGTATAAAAACTTCTCAGGCTAATTCTGCATCTACTGCTAAGTCAGATGAAAATCAGACAGCAGTAGGTACTGCTGTAGATTCATAAACTATTTCCAACCTCGACATTCCGTCCTTATGCTCTTTGTGAGAGGACTACATGCAGGAAATTTTAGATAGAAAATATATTCTGCACAGAAGCTTTTTTTTAATTATACGAAGGTTCTGCATATCCCCCATGCATTTGGTGCGAAATTGATTGCTTTAAATATTACATTTAACCCGAGTTTTCGATTAAGGAGAACATTATGGACTTATTAGCAACATTAGCTATCGCGGTAGTTGGTATATTTGCAGGTATAAGTATTGTTTTTATAACGAGAATTTTTACAAACAAAAGGAATATTAAGTCAGCTTTAACAGCTGCTGAGGAAATTACAAGCAGTGCTGAAAAAGAAGCTAGGAGGTTACTAGATCGAGGGCGCGAAGATGCGAGGGAATCACGTAGGGACGCAGAACGGGAGATAAGAGACCGGCGCAGGGAAATTCAAAGGGCAGAAAGCCGTCTATCAAATCGTGAGGAGACAATTGAAAAAAGGCAAGAAAGCATTCAGAAACGCGAAGGAACTATCTCTGAGCGCGAGGCCTTGGCGGAGAAACGACTTGAAGAAATCGAGGAAATAAAAAGCGAAAGGCTTAAATCCCTTGAGAATATAGCAAACCTTAGTGAAACAGAGGCAAGGGCGCAGATAATGCAAAATGCAGAGTCTGAAATGGAATATGAAATATCTAAGCGCTACTATGAACTCGAGCAGAAAATGCTTTCAGAAGCAGACGAGAAAGCCAAAAAAGCTATTGCTCTGTCTATACAGCGCCTAGCATCCCAAGTCGTATCTGAAACAACAACTTCAATTGTTACTCTACCCAATGATGAAATGAAAGGTCGTCTGATAGGAAGAGAAGGCAGGAATATTCGAGCTATAGAGTCTGCTACTGGAGTAGATTTAATAATCGACGATACACCTGAGGCCGTTACTCTTTCTTGCTTTGACCCTATCCGTAGAGAAATCGCCCGCATCGCCCTAACTTCTTTGGTGGTTGATGGAAGAATTCATCCAACTAGAATTGAGGAAGCAGTAGAAAAAGCCCAAGAAGAAGTTGAAGACACGATAGCTCGATCAGGAGATCAAGCTATATTAGATGCAGGGGTCAGAGGTCTACATCCGGAGCTTATTAAAATTGTCGGAAGATTAAAATATCGCTACAGCTACGGAGAAAATGTGTTACTCCATTCAGTTGAGGTATCACAGATTGCTGGAATGATAGCAGGAGAACTTGGGGCAGACGTACAAGTCTCTAAAGCCGGAGGCTTACTTCACGACATAGGTAAGGCTTTAACTCATGAAGTCGAAGGATCCCACATTGAGATTGGTGACGAAATAGCGAGAAGATATAATTTGCCTGAAGCTGTAAAGCAGGCAATAGCTGAACATCACGATGATGCAAGGGGTTCTTCTGAGGCCTTCATTGTAGCTGCCGCTGATGCAATCAGCGCTGCAAGACCAGGAGCTAGAAGAGACACAGTAGAATTTTACCTAAAACGCTTAGAAGCGTTAGAAGATGTTGCTAATTCCTTCCCAGGAGTACAAAAATCATATGCAATTCAAGCTGGAAGAGAAGTGAGAATCCTCGTATCACCGGATGAGTTAGATGATGTTCAGGCAGCCAGCTTAGCTCGTAATGTTGTTCAGAAAATTGAAGAAAATCTGGTGTACCCAGGCGAGATCAAAGTAACGGTCGTAAGGGAAACCAGATCTAGTGCAGTTGCCCATTAGGAGTAGTAGTGAGAGTTTTATTAATTGGCGATATTGTCGGTAAGTCTGGCAGAAAAGCACTAGAGAGTATCCTTCCAAACTTAAGGCAAGAAGAAAAAATTGATTTTGTAGTGGCCAATGGAGAAAATGCCGCGGGTGGTTTTGGATTAACACCTGAAATTGCTGAAGCAATATTTGATTCTGGAGTAGATGTAATTACCTCGGGCAATCATATTTGGGATCAACGTGAAATTTTCCCCTCTTTAGACGGGGAGCTACCTATTATTCGCCCTGCAAATTATCCCTCTGCTGCTCCAGGGAAAGGAGTAGTGAGGATAGGAGGAATAGCGGTTATAAATCTTCAAGGCAGGGTCTTCATGCCAGAGGGAACGCACTCTCCTTGGATTGTTGTAGATGATTTGCTTGACGATTTATCCGATGATCCTCCAAAAGTAATACTGGTTGATTTTCACACTGAAGCAACTTCCGAGCAAAATGCTATGGGATGGTATCTAGATGGGCGGGTTTCCGCATTGGTTGGAACACATACTCATGTTCCAACAGCTGATACTAAGTTACTGCCCAGAGGTACAGCCTATGTTACAGACCTCGGTATGACAGGGCCTGTCAATTCAATTATAGGTTCACGCCCTGACGATGTACTATCCCGTTTTCTAACAGCTATGCCTAAACGTCTAAATGTTGCTGAGGGTGGGCCTACGCAATTCAATTCTGTAATTATTCAAATTGACGAACAGACTGGTATGGCAAATGACGTACGCAGGATAGACAGGATATTAGATGAAACCAATGAATAATCAAACCTCTGCTGTCGACCTTCATATGCATACCACCTTTTCTGATGGAAAGTTGACTCCTACACAACTGGTCAGATTACTTGTGCAGCGAAAAGTAACTACTGCATCAATTACAGACCATGATTCAACTGAAGGACTAAGTGAAGCATTCAATGAGGCTGAACTTTTCCCAAATTTGGAATTGATACCAGGAATTGAAATTAGCGCAGACCATCCTTGGGATTCACAAAGCGATCTTCATGTACTCGGGTACTTTATTGATATCGAGAATCAGGAACTGCAAAAATCCCTTATCCAATTCCGTCATGACAGGGATCAACGTGCTGAAATCATGGTAGCTCGTCTTGGTTCATTGGGAATAGAAATTGATTTTTCTAGGGTACAAGAAATAGCTGGTGAGGCAGGCATTGGGAGACCTCATATTGCAGAAGCCATGGTTGAAAAAGGTTATATCAAAAGTGTGCCAGATGCTTTTAATGGTTACTTAAATGACGGTGGGCTCGCGGATGTTTCCCGTCCACGTATTAGTATGGAAAGAGCCGTCGAACTAATCAGCAATGCTAATGGTGTAGCCGTTTTAGCACATCCAATTTACGCAACTGATTACGAAAAAGTTTTAGATACATTATCAAATGTAGGTTTCGTCGGTTTTGAAGTTCATTACGCTAATTTCAATACATCCTTAAGGACTAAGCTTCTAGCCACCGCGGATAGGTTAAATCTACTACCATGTGGTGGCAGCGATTACCACGGAACCGGTACATCTGCTGAACATTTGCCGGGATCTGCAGGTCCTCCTGAATCAGTTGTCAATGAACTTAAACGATTAGCTAAAGCTACTTCAGATAAACCTTAGCCTTTGGATGATTTAGCCAAAATTTTGTTTGTACTCTCCTACGGGTACTTACTCGGATCAATTAATTCTGCATTCATAGTAGGGAAAGTCGCTAAGGGTTTAGACCTAAGAAAGACGGGCACGGGAACACTTGGTGCAGCTAATGTTTGGTACCATGTAGGTCGTTTTTGGATTTTCCCTGTTGGAGTTTTTGATCTTTTCATTAAGGGTATGACGCCCGTGTACCTAGCAAGGTACGGTTTAGATTTAGATCTTGGGATTCAAGCTGCAGCAGGGATCCTGGCTATTGTTGGACATAATTGGCCTGTTTTTTTAAAATTCCACGGAGGTAGGGGCATTGCACCCACTGTAGGAGTTCTTCTGGCTCTAGCTAGAATGGAACTTCTAATTTTCATAGTAGTTGCTACAGCCGGATGGAGACTAACAGATCATTCTGCCAGATGGGTTCTGATTGGTCTTCTCGTTATGCCTTTAGCAGCGTTTTTATGGGATAAACCATTGCCTATTCAGCTCACCCTGATAATTTTCATTGTAATAGTAATCCTCAAACGCCTATTCCCGGACAATAAATTAGGCGGTGCATTTAAAACTAGGAATGTTTTTCTTAACCGAATGATGAACGATAGAGATATAGATGACCATGACTCTTGGGTCAACCAGAATCGCTAATAATGTAGACGTCTTGAAATTGCGAATCTAAAATAAATTTGTGCGGGCGTGACGCAGTGGTAGCGTACTTGCTTCCCAAGCAAGCTGTCGTGGGTTCGAATCCCATCGCCCGCTCCATTTAAATTGGTTTGCCCCAGCCGCCTCCTCCAGGAGTGGCTATTCGCAAAACATCACCCTCTTGCAAAACCCTTGATGCTTTAGAAGGAAGCGCGGACTCTGTTCCATCACGCGCAACTATGGTGTTATATCCGACTTTCCCAGGCTCTCCCCCTGATAAACCATAGGGTCTTGAACTCCGGCGCTCAGAGATTACAGTGATCGTCGTTACTGCTAGAAATTCCAACTCTCGAATCAATCCATCTCCACCAGAATGCAAGCCCCTTCCACCTGAGTGCCGCCTAACTCCATATGATTTAACACGTATGGGAAAAGAATACTCTAATGCTTCCACAGGGGTGTTCAAAGTATTCGTCATATGCGATTGCAGGGCTGAGGCACCAGGCCCATTAGGCCCACCTCCTATACCTCCACCAATAGTCTCATAATAAGAAAAGCTTTTGCCACTAGCAGGAATTATTCCTCCAGCAAGGACGTTATTCATTGTTCCTTGACTAGCAGCTGGTATGAGGCTAGGAGCTGCCTTTGCCAGAGCACCAAATAAAACATCCGTAATCCTCTGCGACGTTTCAACATTGCCTCCACTTACTGCTCTAGGTGGCAAGGCATTTACCAAAGTGCCTGCAGGGGCATTAATAGTTATTGCACTTCTGACACCATCATTGCCTGGAATTTCTGTGCCTGCAATGCATCGTACGGCATACAAAACTGCTGACTCAGTCACAGCTAAAGGCGTGTTAACACAGCCATTTGTCTCAGGGGAAGTTTCGGAAAAATCAAAGATGGCTGTACCGTCCGATAATGTCACTGTGCACTGAATCTTCAAGGACTCATTACCTAAGCCATCGTCCTCTATATAATCTGAAAATGTGAATTCCCCATTCGGCAATGTACTTAATGCTGCCTTCGTAAGGCTGTACGAGTAATCTAAAAGTGCAGCCATATGCTCATGCAAGGAAGAAGTGCTGTACCGTTTACTCAAATCATTCAACCTTTTTTGTCCTGTATGAACAGCCGCTATTTGAGCATTGAAATCTCCCACTCTTTCCTCTGGGGTTCTGGTATTCCTGCAAATTAATTCAAGTAATGCTTCGTTAGTAACTCCCGACTCAATCAATTTTAAAGGCGGGATGATAATACCCTCTTGATATAATTCATTCGACAATGGCAACGATCCCGGAGTCATGCCCCCTACATCAGCATGGTGCCCTCGATTGGCAACGTATCCCAAAAGCTTATCTGAATCATCGTACACTGGAGCCATCAATGAAATATCCGGCAAGTGTGTGCCGCCTAAAAAGGGATCATTCAGAATTGCAATGTCTCCACGGTTCAATGAAAGCCTATCAAGCCCCGCTTGAACAGAAGCTGTCATTGCGCCTAGATGAACAGGTATATGCGCTGCTTGAGCCACCATCTTCCCACTAGGGTCGAAAACTGCGCAGGAATAATCTCTTCTTTCCTTCATATTTGCAGAATAAGAAGTCCTACCTAAAGTAACCCCCATCTCTTCGGCTACAGAGGATAGTAAATTTCGAAATACCTCAATAGAAATTTTATCTACCGTCATGAGAACCATCCTCTAAATGCAAGATAAGGTTGAAGTAAGGGTCAACTACTCCTACCCATCCTTGAGGAACTAAGGTAGTTGCATCCATTTGAGCTATAAGAGCAGGTCCTTTTATATATTGTCCAACATCTAAAAGTTCTCGATCGAAAATCTTCCCTTTAGTAGGTTGCTCTGCAAAATATAATTCACAATCATCGACATGCTTCGCATTTTCCCTTGAAGGTTTTTGTGCTTCTATACTTGGAACTAATGCAGGTGAAACGACTCGAACTCTAGCCGTGACAATTTCTATTTCAGCCCCTCGGTTACAATATCCAAATCGTTGTTCATGAATGTCGTGAAATCGATTTGTAACTGACTCTAAAGATAAATCAGCTTCAGATGGCCAATCAATGTTTAATTCAAAAGCTTGCCCAATATACCGAGCATCGATTGAACGAACCGAATAAACACCTAATGTTTCATCTTCTTCTAAGTCCTTGAATCCATCAGCCTCTAAGCTTGATAAAAGCCCCTCAACAAGCAAAATACTTCCCTCGCCTTTTGCCATGACAGTACGAGAGAAATCACGAACAATGTCAGAAATACTCACACCCAAAGCTGATAGTAGTCCTGGAAATTGAGGAATGAGAACCTTTTGAATTCCCAGGCCCTCTGCCAACTCGCAAGCATGCTGTGGACCAGCGCCGCCAAAGGCGACTAAAGTAAAGTCACGGGGGTCGAATCCTCTCTCTAGCGAGACGGTCCTCAGCGCCCTTTCCATTACTGCATTAGCAATGCGAATAACTCCTAAAGCTGTGCTTTCAATATTTATACCCAGGCTTTCAGAAAGCTTTTGAAAACTATTTTTAGAAGCTTGAATATCTAAGTTGAACTGTCCTCCAGCAAATTTACTAGGAAGTAAACGGCCTAAAATTAAATTTGCATCTGTAACAGTTGGCAGATTCCCTCTTCCGTAACAAGCCGGTCCTGGATTCGCTCCTGCAGATTCAGGACCAACCCGCAAACCACCTGCCATATCAAGTTTAGCAATTGAACCACCGCCCGCGCCAACAGTATGAATATCTACAGAAGGAACTCCTAAATGAATTCCTCCAACCTTGTGCTCATGGGCTAGTTGAATTTCCCCTGGGCAAAGAGATACATCAGTAGAGGTACCCCCCATATCAAAGGTGATAAAGTTAGTGATGCCAGATAATTTTGCGGCATAAGAAGCACCTATAACACCCCCAGCAGGGCCACTCAAAACTGTCCTAACAGGGTGCTTTTTCGCCCAATCCACCGAAATGCTGCCACCAGAGGACTGCATGATTCTCATTTGTGATGCTACTTCAGACATGCGCCCGAGATATGAAGACATAATTGGCCCAATGTAGGAATTCCCAACTACAGTACTTGTTCTCTCAAACTCTCTAAACTCTGGAAGTATTTCAGATGAAAGAGATACAAAGCATCCAGCTATACTTTTCGTAAGATGATCAGCAATGAGAATTTCGTGAGAAGGATCCAAGAAGCTAAAAATAAGCGAAATGGCAACAGCATCTGGCCGCAAATTTGATATTTTTTTTACCGTCTCTTCCAATTCAGCAACATTTAACTTCTCAATTATACGACCTTTGGAATCAATTCTCTCGGAGATCCCAAACCTAAATTCATTTGGAACAAGCTCATCTACCGCAGCAGGCTCCAGCCCGTATAATTCCTGCCTAGCTTGCCTACCAATTTGTAAAACATCTTCGAATCCTTTAGTAGTTATTAGAGCTGTAAGGGCACCTTTTCTCTCTAGGATTGCATTCGTTCCGACTGTTGTTCCATGCGCAACCAAGAATTTCTCTGCTGAAAGTGCTTGTATTCCGTGTTCGATAGCCCTAGATGGATCAATTGGAGTAGATGGCACTTTCAATGTTTTCCAGACGCCATTATCTATTAATATGAAATCAGTGAAAGTTCCGCCTGTATCAATTCCGATTATTTCCACAAGAAACCCCTGTTAAGATAATATTAGACGAGTTTAGTTAATCTTCTCAATTATTTTTTGAGAATGGTAATAGAATTCAGTTAAGAATAACTGCAAGGAGATGAAAATGGACTCGCGAAAACGTCGAATTGGCTTGATCATTCCCTCATCTAATTCAACTGTGGAACCTGATTTTCATTATGTGTTACCAGATAATGCTTCCCTACATTCAGCTCGAGTATTTTTAGTCGAGACAACAATTGAATCATTGGAAAGGATGAATTTAGAAGCAGAATCTGCAGCAAAGTCCCTTGCTTCAGCGGATGTTGATGTAATCACTTATGCATGCACCAGCGGCAGTTTCCTCGGAGGGCCAGGGTATGATCAAGATTTATTATCTAGGTTGACTACAGTTTCTGGAGGGGTTGGGTCAATCGGTACCACTCCTGCAGTAATCGCCGCATTGAACACACAAGATATTAAGAAAGTATCAGTAGTAACTCCGTACCTTGATTCCATTAATGAACGACTTACAGAATTTCTGACGCATAGCGGATTCGAAGTCGCAAGTATGGCTGGCCAACAGCTAATTTCAAATCTTGATATTGGTGATCAGAGTCCAGATCAAATCCTTGAATTTTGCAGAAACAACCTTGACCAATCTGCTGATGGGTTTTTCCTATCTTGTACGAATTGGAGAGCGATAGAAATAGCAGACTATGTAGAGACTGAATTTGGGAAACCAGTAGTTACCTCTAATCAAGCTACAATATGGGCTACTTTAAACTTTCTTGGATTGAACCAACCTATTAATGGATTCGGTTCCTTACTTACGAAGCACCCATCTGTGAAAATGGCAAACCAGTGAGAAAATGTTAAATAAATCTATCGAGGACATTATTCTGAGAGAAGACAAAAGGTCTATGGCCTCACTCAGGCCTTACTTGCAATCCGATTTTTGTACTCGTTCAGCGCAATTCATTCTTGATAATAAGGGCCCTGTTTTAATCGCAACAGGTTTTTACATCCTTTCATGTGATGCAATTGAAACTGATGGCCCTCCTGGTGCTTTAGCAATAGGCAATGCATTAACCTCTCTAGGGTTCCCAGTGGCTTACGTTACTGATCCATATAGTGACTCTGTAATGAAGGGCCTTGATCCAAATCTAAAATTGTACAAAAGCCCTATAGCAAATTGGGATGATAGCTATGCATTTGCTAGCGCTGTTTGCGAGGAATTTCAACCATCTCTGTTTATTTCCATCGAGAGATGTAGTGCCAATTCTAAAGGCAAATACTTAAATATGCGTTCATTGGATATTTCAAATTACACCGCAAGGCTGGATCCTTTTGCCTCTCTTATTAATAATTCTGTTGGGATTGGTGATGGAGGTAACGAAATAGGAATGGGGAATTTAGCTGAGGTGATTTCTGAAATTCCCAAGCTTCCCGATGATCCTGCAATAACTCAATGTACCCACCTTGTTATAGCAAGTGTATCCAATTGGGGTGGCTATGGACTTGTAGCTGCCCTTTCTCAGCTGACAGGAGAGAACTTACTACCAACTAAAGAAGGGGAAACTGAAATTATCAAACGATGCTTACAATTTGGGGTCGTAGACGGATATCTGGGGAGCCTAAGCGAATCCGTTGATGGATTCACTATTGAAGAGAATTTGGAAACCCTTAGACTCTTACATGAAATTGTAAATATTTCAGATAAATAAATTTGAAATAGCTTCACCAACTATCACTTCCTGACCTTCAGCCAATCCATAAACATGCAAATCTATAAACTCCTCGCCCTCCCGAACTCTTGTCCAGATTGGCGGATTAGCTTGCTTCAAGCTATTTACGATATAGTCGTGATTAATACCAGTTACCGCAGAATCTACTTTCAGCTTCACACCAAAAGCATTATGCCCCACTACATTTGTAATTAATGATGCATCAACCCCAGGGATCCCTTGCAATAAAGATATAATAATTTTGCTTCGTAGCTCGGCGTTATCTAATCGTTCCTCATGGTTGAGCGAAAACCACCGTTTAACCGCTGCTACAGCACCAATGATTTCCTGGCGATCAAGTTTCTGGGGACGTCCTACTCCTCTAACTTTTCTTCCTTCATAACTGGCGAATGATTGCAGGGCTAATTTAGCAATTAAATCTTTGCTACCAAGTGCCAAGCCAGTCGACTGAGGAGCTCCAATATATTTTGTTGCGACACATTGAAAATCAGCGCCCATTCTTACATATTTACCAATATTTTCTAAGGGGTAGATTTGCCCTGCTGCATCCACTGTTACAGGCAAACGCGCACTAGATGCTACTTTCAATGTCTGCTCTAAAGAAAGGCTATATTCATCTACCGATTCTTCTTGAACAAAGCAGTGCACTGCAATTGTATTAGGTCCGATGGCTCTCTCAAGATCTGAAGGAGTGGTTTTACCATCACTACCAAATTCTACAAGTTTTGCACCTGCAAGCTCTAAGCACCTATCGTACCAATACCTCCTTCTCCGTTGGATTAATATCTCATTCTTTATGCCCGTGGTGTCGGGTAGTTGTTGAATTTTAGAATCATCATCACCAGCCATCAAAGCAGCAGTCACAAGTGTCAATGCAGAACCTGCGCCAGATGTAACGTACGCCGCTGGTACGTTCGTTAAATTGGCAATATATTCGCCAGCTCTTTCCTGTAATTCGGTCATAGGCACATAAGCAGATTCTGCTGCTTCCATTGCTACTTTTACTTCAGTAGGAGGGGTTGATCCACCTAAAAGAGTCAAACTGCCTATCGCGTTTATAACGGGACTAGCTCCCAATTCTTCATAAATTCCCGACGGATCAAGACTAACCATTTTAAGCTCCTATGGCTGCATCTAAGTTTTTACAAAAGTGTTTGTCCTGGCTATACCTTATATTATTTCCATTCTAACCCGGGTAAAAATTAGCGCAACCGATTAAAAGATTCTTGTGTCCTCTGATCTAAGAATCCATAATATTCATATGGATTTCCGTAGTGGCTATATAGCACTTGTAGGCAGAGCAAATGTAGGCAAATCAACTTTGCTAAACACATTAGTTGGTGAAAAGCTATCTATAGTTTCTGCTAAGCCCCATACCACACGGCATGCTCTGCTGGGCATTTTACAGAATGATGCCTTTCAAGCGGCATTACTAGATACTCCAGGTTATTTAAAGTTGGGTCGTGATCAGCTAGATATTGCAATGTCTCACCAGCTCAAGTCTGCTTTAGCTGATTCGGATATTGCAATCCTTGTTGTTGAACCAAGGTCACCTGGAGAAGTGGAAACCGATTTAATAAAGCAATTAAAAGAAGCAAGAATAGAGAGCATTCTTTGCATCAATAAAATCGACACAGTCTCAAAATCACGTCTGCTTCCTATTATTCAGAAATATTCGGAGATTCATGATTTTATTGACATAGTTCCAGTAAGTGCTGCTAACAGTGATGGAGTGTCTGTCCTTATCAACCAAATGGCCAATAGTCTAAAAATCCAAGAACCTATTTTTCCTTCAAACCAATTAACCAACCGGCCACCTTCGTTCCTTGTTTCTGAAATCATTAGAGAAAAGGTTTTTGAACAATATGAAGATGAGGTTCCATATGATGTTGCAGTCGAAATTGAATCGTTTGATTACAAAGGCACAAATAAACCAGATTTAATTCAAGCCACAATACATGTAGCGACTAATTCTCAGAAGAAAGTTCTTATAGGTCGTTCAGGCGCCGCAATTAAGCAAGTGGGTATTTCTGCTAGGCCTGAGATTGAAACACTAGCAGGTAGGAGAATTTATCTTGAGCTTTGGGTTAAGGTAACTCAGAATTGGAAAAAGAAGTCAGGTTTCGTTCAATCTCATATTTAAAAATATTTTTAGATCTCCTCAAAACACATGTCTTTCAGTCAAAAAGCCTAAATAACTATGTTGAAATTCAAGCCAATTTAAATATTCTTATTTACCTTCACTAGAATCGGTTATCATATTGTCAAATTGAAACGAGGTATATCCATGGCTTTCATTCCGAAATGCATGAGCACGCAACATCCAGATAATGCATTCGTGCCAACATATGCCACTGATGGTGTAATCAAAGGTGATGGAGAAATCACCGAAGCGGTTGAAGTATTTGCCCTTGGATGCGATGAACAAATGTGGGATTCGGAAGGGAAAGAAGCTGATAATCAGGTAGTTCAAAAACTTCTATCAGCACATTCTGATTTTTTTAAGTCTCAACATCACTTAGGTAAAGATAGTGCGTTAACTTTAAGAGTGCCAAACCCTGCAATCGAAACTGAGATGCGCAAATCTACTGTTGAGGCTCTGCAAGGAATCCCCAAAGCATGGGACATGGCTTCAGAATTTTATGGCAATGATACAGAGCCTCCTATACAAGAGGTGATCCTCCCGTTTACCACTTCGGCTCAAGAATTGGCCTTACTAGATGTTTATTATCAAAAATTTGTGGTAGGCCAAGAGAACCAAGAACTCCTCGATTTGATGACAGTAAAGGATTGGATTGGTGAATTTTTCCCAAAGCGCATCAGGATAATCCCCTTGATTGAAGATTTAGAGCATTTAACTGGTAGCGATTTGATTGTTTCAGACTATCTAGAAGATTTAAGCAAAAGAGGTGTCCAGGTTGACTATCAGCGGGTTTTTCTAGCTAGAAGTGATCCTGCTCTTAACTACGGGGCTGTTTCTGCAGAAATGATGATTAAAATTGCCCTCTCAAAATTGTCCAAACTCCAAGAGCGCTTGGGTCTCCCCATTTACCCAATAATTGGTGCTGGTTCTGTGCCTTTCCGAGGCCACCTAAGTCCATTAAACGTTAATCGAGCGTTTCGCGAATACCCAAGCGCACAAACTTTCACTGTCCAATCAGCCTTTAAATTTGACCACCCTCAAACCGTAGTCAAATCCGGCATTCAGCAAATTCTATCTCACGAGCGAACTGAAGCTCCTGAGATAGACGAACTCAAAGCTCAGGGAATAATTAAAAAAATAGCTGCGAGGTATAACCAGCAAGTACGAGATCTAATAGATGTCATAGGAGAAGTATCCACTAAGATCCCCAAAAGACGGGAAAGGAAACTGCATGTCGGCCTATTTGGCTATGGCAGAACTTTAGCAGGAGCCGAGGACGTTACTTTGCCACGTGCTATAGGATTTGCAGCATCTATGTATTCAATTGGCGCCCCTCCTGAACTTTTGGGACTCGATGTTTTAAATTCGGAGGACTTATCGTTCATTCGGTCGGTATACCCCAGTTTTGATGAAGATATGGCTTCTTCAATAAGCTTTATGAACGAAGATCAAGTCATTGAACTGTTAGGTGAAGAAACTGCAAAAATAGCCTATGAACTTGGCAATGGTGTTGACCGGATTCACCAAGGACTAACAACTGCAATCTGGGCAGGAGTGAAAAACAAATCCAGAGTGAACATAACTGACTACATTGAAGAAGCTGCTCAACTACGCCGGTTTTTAGGTTAAGCGCATATCAATTTACAATGTTAATGGGTTTCCCAGCTATAAATGCTAAAATATTGTCTACCGCACCTTCGTTAAGCAACTCCATACCCTCGGGAGTATAATCAGCAACATGTGGAGTTAGAACAACGTTATCAAAAGCTAACCACGGGTGGTTGGCTTCCAAAGGTTCCTGTTCGAACACATCAGCTCCTAAGCCAGCCAAATGGCCAGATAACAATGCTGCGGCTACAGCATCACTATCCAAAATTGCTCCTCGGGAAACGTTGACCAATATGCTTCTTTTTTTCATCATGGCCAACTCACGCTCTGCAATTAACCGGTAAGACTCTTGTGTACTCTTCAAGTGAATGCTCAGCACATCAGAAGTGGAAATCACCTCTTCGAATTCGAGATACTGTAAGCCAATTTCCTGGGCTTTTTTTGTTGAAGGATTAAATGTCCAAGCTACTACTTCCATACCAATCGCCTTTGCCAACTTCGCTGTAGCTACACCAATTGCACCAGTGCCTATAATCCCTAGCCTTTTTCCCTTCAGCATTATGGTTCTAACTTGATCCCAAGACCCTGCTTTTATTGACTTAGTATCAACAAACATCCTCCTTGCCACTGCCAACATCAATGCTAGTGCGTGTTCAGCAACCACTTCAGCCGTTTTTCCCGGAACATTGCATACATCGATTGAGCTTTTTCTTGCAGAGTTCAAATCTACTGAGTCAGTTCCAATTGCCAAAAGTACAATCATTTTCAAATTTTCAAATTTCTTTAATAAGTCCGCGTTCCAATTAAAAACCACCGGTGAAATCACGAAATCAGCACCCGCAACTCGCTCTACCAATTCAGTGTTGCTTGTGGGAAGATCGATGTAGTAATCGACTGAGCATACTTTTTTTAAACGTTCCAATTGGGGAGAGTCTGCCCACTGTTCCTGAGGATCCGCTGTGATTACTACTTTTGGAAGCATTAGGTTAATTGAGTCTCTCGAAAATTGTAGCTACGCCCTGCCCACCCCCTACACACAAGGTAGCTAACCCAAATTGGGAATCACGTCGCTCTAACTCATACATAAGCTTGATTGCCATAATCGCACCTGTAGCACCCAACGGATGACCAAGTGAAATTCCAGACCCATTCACATTAGTAATTGATTCATCTAAGTTGAGTTCACGAATTACATGTAATGCCTGAGCTGCAAAGGCTTCGTTTAGTTCAATTAGATCGATATCCCCAAGGCTCATAGAGGTTTTAGCCAAAAGTTTCCTTACTGCAGGAACGGGTCCAGTACCCATAATCTGAGGGTCTACTCCTGATACAGAACGTCCAACCCAACGCATTTTAGGAACAAGTGAATGAGTTTTCGCATATTCTGCTGACATAACTACTACTGCTGCTGCTGCATCATTCATTCCGGCAGAGTTACCTGCAGTAACGCTACCTGTTTCTCTAAATACAGGATTAAGAGCGGACAATTTGGAAAAATCTGTATCAGCTCTGGGATGCTCGTCAAGTTTATGGATGATCTGATCAGAAGAATTGCTTTGAATAATGACCGGTTCAATTTGAGCGTTAAAATAACCGTTCTCTTGGGCATCCACAGCTCTTAAATGGCTGTTTACGGCCAATTTATCTTGATCTGCTCGGGATATTTCATAAGTATCGGCTATATTTTCAGCAGTAACTCCCATTTGATAATCATATATGGGGCAGCTGAGTCCCAGCTTTACTCCGTCTATCAAAACGCCGTCACCATAGCGGAGCCCTCCAAATCGTGCTTTTGGTAAGAAGTAAGGGACAGTACTCATGCTCTCAACGCCACCGGCTATAATTACATCAGCGTCTCCTGACATGATTGTGTACGCAGCAATATTGATTGCTTCTAGTCCAGAGGCACACGCCCTATTTACAGTTATGGCCGGAGTTTCTACTGGCAACCCTGCCTTAATAGCAGATGTTCGCGCCAAATACCCCATTGAACTTGATTGAATTACGTTCCCCATTATCACTTCATCAACTTCACTGAAATCAATTCCAGCTCTTTCCAATGAAGAGCGAATTGCAACTGACCCCAAATATGAAGGATCAGTATCTTTGAAAATACCACCAAAGCGCCCAATAGGGGTTCGTGATCCTGCAGTTATTACTACTTCTCTCATGTTACCTCTTCAGAGCTTGCGATTCTAAGCGAAGCACTGGCCTAGTCAACTATTCCCAAAATTTGCAAAACCTGCGAAGGTTTTTCAGCAACAAAATCTGGCCTTATCCCCTCAAGGGGTGGGCCTGGCGGAGTTCCTGCCCATACAGCATGGCAACTCCAACACCCAGCTGCATTGGCTGCGCCAATGTCTGCAGTACTATCGCCTATCATCAAAGCTTCATCAGCGGTGATTCCCAGTTTCCGTACAGCAAGCTTTATGGATTCTGGATCAGGTTTATGTAATTTGACATCCTCACCCCCAACCAAAATATCGAATAAGTGATTGATGCCGCTAATCTCCATTTGATATTGAGCTCCCAAAGACCTACCTTTAAAGTTAAATGACCTAATTTTTGAAGTAACAAGAGCAAGCTTAAATCCATGGCTATGGATACTCAGCACGGCTTCTCTTACTCCTTCAAACAACGGGGAATTATCTGCTTCAGCTGTCCAATACCTTTCACGGTATAGATTTAGTAGATCTAAATCACGGCCGTATGAATTGCTAATATCCATGAAACCTTGATTGAACGTCCTTCCATTCACTGTTTTCAGGAACTCATCAGCAGTCGGTGAGTCGACTCCAGCTGCAACAAATGCATATTGGACCGCTGATTGCCTACCTGGCAAAGTCTCAGCCAAAGTATCATCAAAATCGAATAGGACTGCTTTAATATTTGTAGGATCTAAAGTCATTCTAAAAGCCTTCCATACTCATCTTGCCTACATAAACACTTCCTTCCTCAATGTGAATAGGATAAGTAGGCTGGTCAGTGGATGACGGCCCTAAAGTTTGTCTGCCATTTCGAACGTCGAATCGCGCTCCGTGCAAAGGACAAATTAATTCTACTCCATCAAGTACCCCGGTACTCATAACCCCGCCAGCATGAGAACAAAAATCTTCAATTGCATAAAGGTTTTCATCAATTTTTACTAAGCAAATTTTCTCATGGCCTATAGAAAACCCTTTAGCTTGACCATTTTCCAATTCTTCTACTCGTGCTAGAAATCTATATCCTGTATCCACTTCAATCTCCACTATCCAATAAATCTTGTGATATTGGAACACCGTCACGGAAAATAATGTCACCCCCACTTGAAGATGGCACTCTTGGCCCGGGAGTTAAGATTCCCACCAAATTAAGCGGGTCATTGGATGATATCCGTATTACTTTACCTACTGAAGGAGCTTTATTTATTTTCCGCAATCGCTCTATAGCTTCTGGGAATGCGAATTGCTCTCCGGCAAACCCCGCTATGAAGCGCCCGCCCCTAATCTCTCCTCGTGCTTCGGCCTTTCTGAACACGCGCAGAAGTACTCGCCACTGAGGTGCCATTGATTCTCGCGCTAGTATCTCTTTGCAAACAATTCCGTAGCGTTGAAGAAGTTGAGATGCTCTGGACTCTGAAAAACTTTCTTCGTGATTTTCCGAACCAACTTTGAATGCCTCAGTATTATTTTGATTCTTGTGGTTTAGAATAGACCAGCGACTCTGTTGAATTCGAGCTAAGCCACCCTTAGAGAATGCGTACCGAGTCTTTCCTCTTCTAGTTCGAGCTCTAACACCTGAAATTAATGATCTCAGAGCACCGAACCCATCAGCAGTTACATTACCTGACGAAACTAACTGCCAGAGTCCTTGCTCAACTTCCAACGGTAAACGATTAACTCCTTCTGCTATATCCGTAAAGAAAGAAGCTCCATTAACCTGCAAGTATGAATAGACTTCCAAAGCAGCACCACTAAGCAGTGGTTCATCATCTTGAATCCGCAGATCTAAAAGCCAATTAAGATTTGACCTAAGGCCAATACTTATAGAACTATTCCTTGACAATCTTTGATCTGAATCATTCAATCTTTTAGTGAATCTCCCCCAAATTGCCTCTCCATTAAAAAACAAACTATCAAGATATGAAGGCACATACCCCTCTATCCTCAAAGGTAAAATGGATCGTTCCCATGCATATGCTGCTGACTCAAAACCCTGCATCTGTTCCAATACTTTTAGCAGCCCTGCCTCGCCTGAAAGTTTAGTATCAGGCGCTACATGCTGCCATTCGAACAAAAATTGTAAAAATACTGAAGCTGGAACTGGCTCAACTTCTCTCCTTAGTTTTCCTATTGTTGCGGAATGAATTCTGGCTAAAATACGCCTATCACAATATTCTTCATTTTTAGGATTCTCTACAACAGTTCTAAAGTTGCCCCTCAATATCACACCCATGGTTTCTAATTTTGCAACGGCTATTTCAATGCTAGATAATTCGAGCGCAAGGTCAGTTGCCATTTCAATTGTGGTAAACGGCCCACTTGATTCTGCACGAGCTCGGACAATTGAAAGAACTGCTTCTTCCTCACCCATAAGTTGTGTTGAATCCCAAGGGCTATCACTAAGTTTTCCCTTTGGGTAAGCTTCATTTACCAAGCCTGATCTTTCTGTTGCAAGCCACATATTAATCTGGCTGAAATTCAACCTCATTACCCTACCCTTTGCCTCTAAACCCGCTAACCATTCACGCCAAAGATGAGGATCAGCTGAATTAGTACTAATATCAGAATCGGTTAACACAATTAATGTCATCAGTGCGTCATGAAGCTCATCTGGGTCTCGAGCAGTCGGCCAAGCCGCTTTTGTCTCTTCTGTAATCGCTAAGGGATCAAGCGTACCAAGATTTTTAGCATCCTCAGGTAATGCCCGTCTCAAACTAACTGCTCTTGCTCTTCTTTCTTCTAGTGGGGCATTGTCCAAGAACGCATACGGCATCGCATTCAAAACTTGATGAGAAAACACAGAAGGCTGTACGGTGTCTTTAGCAGAAACCTTTATATCTCCTGCTTCGATTTCCTCTAATACTTTTACCATACCTGGTAAATCAAATGCTTCGTTCAAACAATCACGAATAGTTTCAAAAACTAAAGGGTGTTCAGGAATTTCCACGTCCATAGCTGCAGGTGAGTTATCTTGGCAAGCCACTTGCTCAGGAAATACAGCGGCTATCAAATCTTCTGCCCGCATCCTTTGAATTGCTGTGGGAACTCTTTTCCCCCCAATATTACGTAAAAGAGCAAGTGCCCTCGATGCGACCCACCTCCAACGAATGCCGAAAATAGGTGACTGCAAAATAGCTTGGGTGAGCAAATTTTCTGCAGTGTGGGGTTTTACATAATTAAATACATCTTCAAGAGGAAATGAATGCTGTGGCCCCAAAGACAAATTAATAGCCTCATCTGTTGCAGATGCTTGTAACTCAAAATCAAAATTACGGCAAAATCGCTTCCTTAAAGCCATACCCCATGCCCTGTTAATACGACTCCCGAATGGTGAGTGAATAACTAATTGCATGCCGCCTGTTTCGTCAAAAAATCGCTCAGCAACAATATTTTTGCAAGTTGGGACTTGGCCTAGTACTTTTATTCCTTCAACGATATATTCAAAAATCTGATCAACGACTTCTGTATCAAAACCCTCGTCTATAAGGCGCTGCTTGGGTTTTTCCTTAAGATCAATACATGCATTTACTTCCTCTCGAAGTCGTGAAACTTCTTTAGATAGCTCAAGAGTTCTGCCCGGAGCCTCCCCCAACCAAAAAGGTATGGTCGGTGATTGCCCATGTGCTTCTTGAACTCGCACTACCCCAGCCTCAACTCTACGAACCTTCCATGGGCTATTCCCCAAAAGAAATATATCCCCGATGTTGCTCTCTATGGCAAAGTCTTCGTTCACAGAACCAACGTAGGAACCTTCCGGGTCACTAACTACTAAGTAATCAGCAGTGTCTGGTATCGCACCTCCGCTAGTAATGGTCGCTATCCTGCCTCCTCTGCGTGATTTTACTAAGCCGTTCACACCATCTCGGTATAAATAGGCCCCATTTCTACCCCAGCGCCCTGATACGCCTTCAACCAGAACATCAAGGACTTCTTTGTATCTATCGAAAGGCAAATTTCGATAGGGATAAGTAGTTCTTAAGAAATTAAAAAGTTCTACTTCGTCCCACCAATCTTCACGCACACATATAGCTACGATCTGCTGAGCAAGTATATCAAGTGGCCACTCGACTGATTTTATTCTGTCTAATTTCCCTGAAAAGATCGCCCGATGCAATGCTACTGTCTCAACTAACTCATCCCTGGTGAGAGGGTAAAAGAATGCTTTGGGGATACCTCCAAAATGATGCGCAGATCGTCCAATTCGTTGGAGTGATACCCCGATATTTCTGGGGGATCCAATTTGGATTACCAAATCTATATTCCCAATGTCTATACCCAATTCAAGAGAAGCCGTGGCAACGCAAACATCTACTGTACCTTCTTTTAAGCGTTGTTCAGCCATTAACCGTGTTTCCTTTGAAAGGCTCCCGTGGTGCGCAACAACTTGATTTTCTCCTAATCGTTCAGAAAGCAAATGGGCAACTCTCTCCACCAATCGACGAGTGTTAACAAAAACCAAAGTAGTACTATGATCCGCAGAATGAGCCGCGATTTGATCTAAAACTTTTTCCCATTGAGAATGAGTAGCAATAGGCCCAAGCTCTTCACCCTGTGGCAATTCTATTTTGATGTCGATTTCTTTTCGCTGTGTAACTTCAACAACTGTGCAAGGTAAAGCACTAGAAGGATCTTTACTGCCCTCAGACCCAAGATGGTTATTAAAACCCTTCACTGACTGATAATTACTTACAACATCTGGTACTTGGTAGCCAACCATAAAATTAGCCACTTCCTGAATTGGGTTTTGAGTCGCTGATAGCCCAATTCGTGTGACGGGATTGGATGAATTCTCAGATAAACGCTGCGCTGTAACTGCTAAGTGTGAACCTCTTTTATTTGGAACCAACGCATGTAGCTCGTCCAGAATTAAAGTGTGCACTTTTGTTAGAGCTCTGCGCCCGCTTTCTGATGTCAGTACTATAAATAAAGATTCAGGCGTAGTGATTAGTATATGCGCTGGTTTTTTAGCATTTAACGTTCTCTCTTTTTGCGAAGTATCTCCAGTACGAACCGCTACTCTGATCTCTGGTATAGGAGTACCCATTTCTTTGGATAGCTCTGTAATCTCAGCGAGAGGTTCAACTAAGTTCTTATGAACATCGTTTGAAAGTGCCTTCAGCGGGGATACATACACAACTTGAGTTTCGTCTTTGAGTTCACCTTGTTGGATGCCTTGCCTTACTAAGGTATCAATCGCATTTAAAAATGCTGCAAGAGTTTTCCCTGAGCCGGTTGGTGCCGAGATCAGTGTATGGTGCCCCTTTGAAATTGCAGGCCAGCCTTCGATCTGTGCCTGAGTAGGTTCCCCAAACCGACGCAGAAACCAAGTCTCGACTATTGGGTGAAAGTTGAAATTATCCACGTTGATAGCATAACAGCTGAAGCTAGTATTAAGTGTCAGAGTAGACGATGCTGATTTGGCTGATATCATATCGGAATAGGAGATGAAATGACTAAGAAAGAGATTATTGTCCATGAAGGATTTATGCCACATGGCCCGAACGTCCCACACGCGGTCAAGGTTGGCAATACGATTGAATACTCTGCTATCCGGCCAGCAAGGCCAGATCGAACTACAGCGGATACTGTTGAGGAACAAGCAATAGACGTATTCAGCAACTTTGAGAGGCTGTTAAAAGAAGATGGCTTGGACTGGAAGAATGTGGTTAAGGTCAGAGTCTATGTCACAAAATCAGAAATGATTAAGGCAGTCAATGATGTTTGGGCTGAGAAATTTCCAGCTGACATCAGGCCAGCAAGAGTTGTTATAGGTGCTGCGTTCTTGGCGGGAGAAAATACTATGACTACTTTTGATGCGACTGCAAACACAGATATCGATTAGATTTAAAAACGAGCAAAGTAGCAACTATCTGGATCCAAAGCAAAGTTGTAGCAAAAAAACAACGCTGTAATAGTCCTTGAATACTTTGGTTTGGTTCCAGATAGAAGATTACGCCTGAAATCAACGTACCAATTAACGCCAGTTGTGAAATAGTTCTAACAAAATGTGGCAATGGTCCGGATTTAAATCCTATAATAAAAATAGCCCCGGAAATTCCGATGAAGGCCATGATCGCTGCAATATCATGCACCAAGCCCCAAAAAGTTGTTTCCCCCATTAGGTCGTCAATTGCAATTCCAGCCAATAGAGCACTGATGCCGTATAAACAAAATAGAAATACTAAAACTTTAGCTGACCAAAGCTCGTTATTGATCTTGTAGATTTCACGAAAAGCGAATCCTAATGGAATCACTAAAATACCGTATGCCATAAATCCTAGCCTTGCAAGCAAAGCAAAAGGTTTTCCTGCAGTTGCAATTGAGCTAACAGTATCTGAAATATGGCTATAACCAGGGGTTAGATGCGAAGCTAGTAAAAATGTCATAAGAAACGTAATTGGTGCAAAAACCGCGGGAACCGCCAGAGTATTTGAACTGCCTAATTTCACGAATATAGACCAGCAACTGATGAAGAAACCCCAGCGAAAATAACCAGTAGCAACGCAATCTTCAAAAATACACTCTGTGTAACAAATTTAGAAGCCAACACGCCTAAAATTGAACCGACCAAAGCAAATGGAAGCAAGATAATCGAAAAAATTACCTGATCCTTCGTGAAAATATCTCCGAAAAGAAAAATTGGAAACGTTATGATTGTAATCAACAAAAAGTGCGCCACAATGGTAGATCTGAATTCTGTGGAAGCCACACCCTGATTGGCAAAATACAATACGACAGCCGGACCAGCCAGTCCCGTAGACGCGTTTAATAAACCACTTACTGCACCTACTGGAACACACCCTCTGATATCTTGAGAAACAACCTTCCGGTATCCAGTGAGCATTATGATAGCTGTAATTGTTACAACTAAGCCTGTGATCACTTTAAGAGAGGACTGATCAAAGGTCACCAAAAAGTATGCACCCAATGGTGACGCGAGTGCCCCTGGTATAGCAAGAGCCAAAACTCTACGTGTATTAATCCAACGCCATGCACGGATCAGTATAACTATATTAATAATCGATGATTGCACTAAAACTGTAGGAACAACTACTTTAGGCTCAACCAATAATCCCATTAGTGGTGCTCCCAACATAACAAACCCAAAGCCAGTTAAGCCTTGTGTGAAAGCGGCGATTAAAACCACTACTGCAGCCACTAAAATTAGGGAGATTTCTAACACGCTACTGTATCACGCCTCATTCAAGTATCCGAAATATATTAACCTGAGAGGCTTTCAAAGATGAGTACAAACCTCCCACTATCCCTATAGCTAGCGCAATAACCATTGATGCAATTGGCACATAAAACCTTAGGCTAAGCACAAACCGTTCATCACCGATAAAAATCTCGTCAATAAGATTAATTAAGACTATTGAAGCAAGTGCGGCAAGCATCCCAAAGGCAGCACATAGCACTAAAGACTCAGCAAGAAATTGCTTTAAGATATCCTCGGGAGATAAACCAGAAATCCTACGTATCGCTATTTCGGTAGTTCTAGCATTAACATAGCTCAGCATTTGGGCGCTTATTAAAAATGCAGCTGCTATAAAGCTAAATAAGGTGAATATCAACCCCAGAACCCTAAATTCTTTTGTTGAATCGTTTAATTCTTCAGTTAAAGAATCTTGCGTCGTTAAGAAAAAATTCTGTTCACCGTGCTCCGCAAGCAATGTAGCTGTTATTTGCATCACCGCTTGATCGACTTGATGTTTGACGGCCTGAATTTCTATATAGTCTACTGCAATATCCTCAATCCCATGGCCTGCGGCAGAGAAAGGAGCCGCTATGCTGTTGATAGGCAAAATCGCCGTATTTTCAAGGTGTGCGACAGCCCGTGTATTTGCAGGATCCAGCACTCCAATAAGGTATGCAGGATATCCATCAACAAAGACAAATTGTCTCTTCTTAAATACTCCTTGAATAACTTGTTTCTTTGCAGAATCGCCCAAAACAACCACTGGGTTGGAATCAAACATGTCGTTTGAGTTGAAATACCTCCCTTTGCTCAGCTCTAATTCATGTATTAGCGCATATTCAGGGGATGTCCAAATAGTACTCACTTGGGCTTCATTTGGACCGACTTTCAAGTTACTAATACCAGTCTTGATTGGTGCGAGTAACTGGACTGAAGGATTTAGGCTTTTGTTTAAAAGGTGCTTGGCATCAGCAATTGTAAGCTTTGTTTGACCATAGGGGTCTATTCTTATGTAATCTGGACCTAAGCTTGTTATCTCTTGATTAATCTTTTGTTTTTTTGATTCCTCAAATGCCAAAAGGAAATTAAAGGAAATTAAAGCTGCTAAGATTGCTAAAAAGCCAAAAAATGAATGCAGGGGGTGTTTTTTTTGATAGAAAAACACTCTGGCTAAAATTATTCTAAATTTTACCCATTTCAACTGATTTCCCTCAGTTCTATCTTGTACCTCTCTGATGAAGCACTAATTTGTTTCTTTGTGCTCATATTATTGACAAGCCGTCCATCTTGAATAGAAATACAGTGATTGCAAAACATAGCAATATTTTCATCAGTTGTTGTTAAAAAAATCGCAATTGGCGAATTAAATGTGATTTTCTGTAAAAGTTCTAGGTATCTCAGTGATGAAATCCAGTTCAGGCCTCGAAAAGGATCGTTTAACAGTAATATGCTCGGATTTGTGACAATGGCTCTTGCAAGTCCAGTTAGCTTTTTTTGGAAAAATGAGATCTTCTCGGGAGTATGCGATAAAAAATCCGACAACCCAACATAAGCTAAAGCATCGGATGCCCTAACCTTATAACGCTTCCCACCGCTGATCTCCAGCGGTATTTCAACATTCCTTTGTAATGAAATTTCCTCAACCAGGGTCGTTTCTTGAAAAACGAGCCCTATCTTCCTTTTTCTTAAATTATTCCTTACGCGTTCATTTGCATAATTAACTTCTTGATCAAATAAATGATATGTCCCGGTAGAAGCTACGTTTAAACAAGCTAGAATACTAAATAACGCAGACTTGCCAGAACCGTCAGGTCCGATAATCGCGGTGATTTTCCCTGGATACAATGAAAAGGATACGTCGGTTAAAAGATTCTGGTTCGCTCCAGAAGAATCAACCAAAACATCTCCGATACCATCCATCACCACAATTGGTTTAGTTGGCATTGTTTCTTAATTCGCGTTCTTTAATCAAAAATTCAGACCTGCCTACTACCACATCATGATTAACTACAATTTGGCCTTCAATTAAGCCTCTTGTAATTTCAGCGTTAAATTTGTCCATAGCCCCCACATCGACTAATTTCTTGTCGGTTATTCCATCTAAAGCAACTACATCGACTGCGTAACGAGTTCCGGATCTCACCAGTGCTCCTACTGGCACGACTATTACATTATCTTTAAATTCTGTTTCAATATTAATTGAGACTCTGGTGCCTGCTCTTACCAGTGAATCTATATCAGACTGTATAGACACTTCGACAGGATGCATGGCCCTGCCTGAACTCATAATGTACGGCGCGTTACTTTTAGTAACAACTCCATATAATGTCTTGTGAGAATTGGACAAAGGAGTAATGACAACTGATTGGCCCTCTTGCACAGTTACTAAGTCGATCTCGTCTAAATAAGCAAGGACGTGTAGGGAATTGGGAGTCACAACCCGGAGCGCATTAAAGTTTGCGCTGATCGTGTCACCCTTTGTGATTGCCACTCCCATTACTGTGCCGTTGAAAGGTGCATGAAGCACTAAGCCTCTGAGCTCTTGCTCAGCCTTATCAAGAGCTATTTTCGCATCTAGAATGGAAACTTCTTTCTTAAGGATTTTGGCTGAATCCGGAGGTGCCTCTAATTCGTCCAATGATTCCCTAAAACTGTATAGCTCGTTTGTCAAAGTCGTTACTTTCTTAGCGGCATTATTTAATTCCTTTGAGCGGTTAGTTAAAGCTTGGTTGTAGCCTAATTCAGCTTCCCTAAGGTCACTCCATGAGGATTGAAGATCACCTTCAATAGTATCCATGGCGAGCTGTCGATCTTGCGGGAATAACCGAGTCCAAGTATTTAATGGCTGGGGGTTATTTACGCTACGGAGTATCTCTTTAGGGTTTTGTAAGAGCTCGGATGTTGCAATCTCTAGGCCATAAAATTTACGAAATAAAAGCGAATGGCTTTCTTGTAAATCTTCAAATGACAATAGTGCATCTTCTACCAATTTTTCATTCGAGGGCTGAACTCTTTCGAGCTCCACTTTTGCTTGCTCTAATGCATTTTCTGCATCTCGAATACGCAAAGCTGCTATTTCAAGGTCGTACTCATCAGGTTCAATCAGCAATTCTGAAAGTTCTTCTTCCGCCAACTTTAACCTTTTCTGGGCTTTGAGCAGGTTTAATTCTTTAGATTCTGGCTGTAGTCTCGCCAAAACTTGACCTTCAGTAACAACGTCGCCTTCCTTTACTAATATTTCGGACACTTCTCCTGAAATACCAAACTGAAGATTTTGGTCTCGATCAAATACCAAATCCCCGGCCGCAGAAACCATAACTGAAACGTCACCTCGCTTGACCTCAGTGACGCTATCAAAAACTGGTTCAGGGGCACAAGAAATAGCAAAGGCTAATAACAGAAAGGCAGAAAAAACATTAAAGAGCAGTCTCGTTAGAAAGCGTAAATTTTTATATTCCAATTTTCCATGCCGCTGTTTTCGCATAAGGTGAAATTCTTTCCCCAAAATACAATCTAATACCATTTAACCCCACTCAAGTTACACAAGCGAAAATTAAAAATACACTGTAGACTCAACAGCTAATGAACAACCCTCTCCAAAATACTAACAGAAATAAAGTCCGATTTTATTATGGTTGGTTTATCGTGTTCGGTTATTTGCTTTCTGGCATAGCTGGTTCAGGAGCTATTCTCTGGGGATTTCAAGTTTTTGTTAATCCCATGGCAGAGGATTTAGGTTGGAGTAAAAGCACAATCTTCAGCATTACAGTTTTTAGAACTGTAATTATGGGCGTCCTGTTAATTTTCCTATCACGGCTAATGGATCAAAAGAAATGGCCACCAATCGTAATGAGTATCTCATCAGTGATATTTGCACTCAGCATCATGGCGCTTGGCAGTGTAAATGAATATTGGCAATATTTCCTATTTTCTGTGGTTTTTGGAAGCATTGGCCTAGCAGGAGCTGGAGGTCAGCTATACCAAGCATTGGTTCCCAAATGGTTCGTTAAATATCGCGGGAAAGCCATAGCGTTTGGAAGCGCGGGAACTGCTCTCGGCGCTTTTATTTACCCAACACTCGCCAATATTTTGATTGACTCATACGGCTGGCGGTTTGCATGGGTAATCGTAGGTATTATTACTTTGATCCTATTGCTTCCTATTTCCTTGCTTATACGCAGATCCCCCGAAGACCTAGGACTTTTACCGGACGGTGACCTCCTAGAAATATCTAGTACGGCCCAAAAAGCACCAAGCCCCGCTTCAAGCAAGGTTCAAGAAATTAGTTTTACCCCAAAAGAAGCACTAAAACAACGAAGTACTTGGTTTATAGTATTGGCCACTATGCTCGTAACTCCAACGATGGTTGGATTGACCTCTAACTGGGCAATACATTTTCAATCAATAGGTTTTACCAGGACCGAAGCTGCAACTATCGTTTCGACTTATGGGGCTTCTTCTCTAGCTGCTCGAGTAGCCTGGGGGATTTTCTTGGACAAATATCCCATTAGAACCCTGGCCATTGTCCATGCTGCTCTAACTGCTGGGAGTATAGGATTTTTGTTATTTGTTGAAAGCTTTGGATTAATAGCCATCCTTTATGGAGTTACTCAAGGGCTTATCTTAGGGGGTTATTTGGCGATAGGACCGCTCATATGGGCGAATTTCTTTGGCAGAAATTATCTTGGAGCGATAAGAGGCACATTTGCACCTTTTCAAACAATAATGGCTGCTACAGCACCCTGGGCAATCGCAGCGGCAGGAGAAGCCTTTGGAACTTATAGGTACATTTTTATGATCCTATTAGCGTTCTGGATACTTAGCATGCTTTGTATGTACCTAGCACGGCCATTGAAACGAATCAACAATGGAATCAAAAGCTAATTTCTTGCCCCCAGTATTCCTCGTATGCTATTTTTTCAATTGCTTCTCTCGTCTTACTTCCATGACGATCTCTGCCCGTATTTGCCGGGTAGCCTAGAGGGATTAAGCAAGTAGGGTCAATATTATCTGGAAGGCCCAAGTAATTCCTAAATTCCTTCTCCATATATCGAAAATTAGTAGTTATTGTTCCACCCAGACCAAGAGCACGAGCGGCTAAAAGCAAATTTTGGATTGCAGGGTAGGTCTGTCCGAATGGACCTACAGTATGCGGACCTTCGCTTACAGGCCGCTGAGCACATGCAATGATAATCACGGGGACATGCAGCAATACTTCATGGAATTCTTTACTTTCAGTAGCACTTGCCGGCCTAGGTCTTTTGTCTTTGCCAGCTCTTCTGGCTTCTTCAGCCATTTGTCCCGCTTGGTATACCAAACGGCTAATTTCTGCTTTGCCTTCAGTACTTCTGATGACAACCCATCGCCAAGGTTGTCGATTACCTCCGCTAGGAGCTTGGCCAGCAGAGCTCAAAACTTTTCTCAGCAAATTGTCAGGAATTGGGTCCGGTTTGAAGTTACGTATTGCTCTAGTAGATTCGATTGTTTCAAAAAAGCCTATTTCAATGTTTGAAGAAGCAGACATACTAACTCCATTATTCTGGTGGGCCACCCTGGACTCGAACCAGGGACCTCAGTCTTATCAGGACTGCGCTCTAACCACCTGAGCTAGTGGCCCCATACATGAGTATAGTCCATTCATAATACGGGCCAGCATATGCTGGCCCGTATTAATTAGACGTTAACCTGCGAATAGTGAAAGGAAGTACGCTAAGAATTCCATCTGATCTCGTAGAGTTAAAAACCTGAATCATTGAATGGGGGAGAAATCTCAACCAACCAAACATGGGTTCAAATTTCTCAGATGGGTCGACCTAGGATTCTCCATAAGGAGATCTCCCTAGAAAGGAGGTGATCCAGCCGCACCTTCCGGTACAGCTACCTTGTTACGACTTCGTCCCAGTCACTAGTCCCGCCCTCGGCGCAGGTCTCCTTACGGTTGACTGTGCGACTTCAAGCGTTACCAGCTTCCATGACGTGACGGGCGGTGTGTACAAGGCCCGGGAACGTATTCACCGCAGGAGGGCTGATCTGCGGTTACTAGCAACTCCGCGTTCATGCAGGCGAGTTTCAGCCTGCAATCCCAACTGAGGGTAGGTTTAAGGGATTCGCTTCGTCTCGCGACGTCGCTGCCCGTTGTCCTATCCATTGTAGCGTGTGTGTCGCCCAGGGCGTAAGAGCCATGATGATTTGACGTCATCCCCACCTTCCTCCTCGGATTACGAGGCAGTCTCACTAGAGAGTGCAACTAGTGACGAGGGTTGCGCTCGTTGCGGGACTTAACCCAACACCTCACGGCACGAGCTGACGACAACCATGCAGCATCTGTGAAGGCTCCCCGAAGGGTCCCCCTCCCTTTCGGGTGGGGTACTACCAACATGTCAAGCCCTGGTAAGGTTCTTCGCTTTGCATCGAATTAAACCACACGCTCCGCTGCTTGTGCGGGCCCCCGTCAATTCCTTTGAGT
>MDTE01066077.1_pt1 | contig 46938 bp, 35 predicted proteins | sample 811231 | NCBI WGS metagenome assembly MDTE01 (sample SAMN05326651, study PRJNA326480) | marine metagenome | isolation source: seawater | place: Indian Ocean: Red Sea | collected 2010 | reverse complement strand
CACAGGTCCCAAGTTTAGTGTGACTACCGTCACAAAGAGGTGGATTAGCACTTGCCTTGCACTGACAAAGAGTGACACGAGCAGTGTTTTCTGCTATGAATTTAAGCGGCGTAAGTTCTGTTCCACGATGTGCACCATCGCAAAAAGGCTGAGTCATAGAAAGTCCGCATCGACACCACGCATATTTTTCGCCCTTTTTTAACTCAACAGTTGCGGGTAAAGTTTTTGCAATTATTGGGATTGAATTGGTCATAGCTCGCTCTATTCTTGATTGCATGCACTTAGGATGAGCCAACCTACTATACAAAAACCAAACAAGATTGGATAATCTTAGTGTGTGTATTGCTAAAATCGGCCAGCGTTGTAGTCATTGATAGCCTGCTGAATCTCAGTTTTCGTATTCATAACAAAGGGGCCATATCGCACAATCGGCTCATTTAGGGGCCTGGCTGCAACGAAAAGAAATCGAGCGCTGGCATCACCCGCCCTAACCAAAAAACAATCGCCTTCATTATTTAAAACTCCTAGTTGTTTAGCAGCAATAGGGCAACTACTGCTTCCGCTAATCAGAGAGAGATTCCCCTCGATAACAAAAATAAAAGCTGCGTGACTGTTCGGCAGGGGCTCGCTCACACTGCATCCTGCGGGTAGAGTGACATCGAGATAGAGTGGGTCAGTGGCAACGCCACTTACAGGCCCATGTATTGGTGTGCTGGTACTTCCCGCGATGACCTGGATCCTGATTCCGTTGTCTCGAATTTCAACTGGTATGTCAGTAGCTGGGTATTCGTGATAAATGGGTTGGCACATCTTGTCCACTGATGGCAGATTAACCCATAGTTGAACACCGGCTAGTCGGCCTTTTTCTTGCTCTGGCATTTCTGAATGAATGATCCCTCGGCCAGCAGTCATCCACTGAACACCACCGGCCTCGATGATACCCTCGTGGCCGACACTATCTTCGTGACGCACCCTACCAGCGAACAAATAGGTAACAGTTTCAAATCCTCGATGAGGGTGGGATGGAAATCCTGCGATATAGTCATCGGGATTGTCAGATTCGAAAAAATCTAATAACAAAAAGGGGTCTAGATAATTGAGGTCTGATGAGCCAATATAGCGGGTTAAACAAACGCCTGCGCCATCGGATGTTGGCTGGCCTTTGATAATTCGATCGAGATTCCTGTATGCCATTTTGGTGTCTGAAGGAAAACTATCTAGAGTCATACTGGCGACCCCTCTAATGAAACATATTCAAATCAGATTCTTTAGGCTTGAAAATGGGGTGACCGATGGGGCTCGAACCCACGACAACCGGAATCACAATCCGGGACTCTACCAACTGAGCTACGGTCACCATATTTATTGCTGTATTCGCAATTATCCCCAAAACCACCTCACCATACCAGCAAGACTTTATGACTTGAACTATTCATTTCTGCAAAGCTTGTCTAGAATGAAGCCGACACAATCAGAACTCTTGGCATCTATAATTTGATGGGCTGGCTAATCAACGTCAATTCGCTAACGGGCTGAGACTTTTTGAACCGCCAAACCTACACCGCATAAAGACTAAACCATAATTGCATTAGACAATCCTCAATTTATTCGGCAAACAGAATCTGAAAAGTCATCGTAACTGATTGATTACATTGGCGCGCCCGCCAGGACTCGAACCTGGAACCTACGGCTTAGAAGGCCGTTGCTCTATCCGGTTGAGCTACGGGCGCAACACTGCACCTAATTAGATGGTCGGGGCAGAGGGATTTGAACCCCCGACATCCTGCTCCCAAAGCAGGTGCGCTACCAGACTGCGCTATGCCCCGTGCTATGCCTCCATTTTACCGAAAAATACTGCGTCTAAGAAATTGGTTTTTTTTGTCTTTTTCATCTAAATTCTTGATATCCTAAAGATCGACCCCATTTTTGGGGTTCGTAGCCGACTCAAATTATTCGAAATCCCAGAGGTGTACAACGTAATGCCCGTCGAATCCAAAGAAACGCACAATTTTGAGACAGAGGTGCAGCAGCTACTGCACCTCATGATTCACTCACTTTATTCGAATAAAGAAATCTTCCTTAGGGAATTGATCTCGAATGCTTCTGACGCATGTGATCGATTGCGATTTGAAGCGCTCACTGATAAAGGCTTGATCGATGAGGGTGATCAATTATCAATCGAGGTTAGTCTAAACGACAAAGATAAAACAATCACTGTTCGAGACAACGGTATCGGGATGAGCAAAGAGGACGTTATTGCAAATATTGGAACGATTGCTCGATCTGGTACGAAGCAATTCTTGAACTCTTTGTCTCAAAAGAAAACTGAAGACACACAACTAATCGGACAATTTGGTGTTGGCTTCTATTCTGTCTTTCTTGTTGCGGACCATGTGGAACTTATCACCAAGCATGCTAGCACCAATAATGGCCATAGCATCCGATGGTCATCAGATGGCAGTGGAGAATACACCCTAGAAACAATAGAAGATGATAGACGTGGAACCCAGATCACCTTAAGACTGAAGAACGAAGCCAACGAATTTGCTGACTCATTGCGTATACGTAATATTATTGAACGATATTCAGACCACATCTCATTTCCAATAAATATGCTAAAAAAGGATACTGAAGATGAATGGGAGCGAGTCAACAAGGGAGCACCCATATGGGCGCGACCCCGCAATGAGGTATCAGAAGATGAATATAAACAATTTTACTCGACGTTAAGCTACGACTCGGAAGCCCCACTTGTAACACTACATAACCGTGTCGAAGGAAATATAGAATACAGCACACTCTTTTTCATTCCCGCAAAAGCACCTTTTGACCTATTTGACCGGGAGCGAAGGCATGGCATTAATCTGTACGTCCGTCGTATATTTATACTAGACGACTCTAAACATCTCATGCCTAATTATCTTCGATTTGTTCGTGGAGTTGTCGATGCAAGTGATTTGCCTCTAAACGTTTCAAGAGAGTTCTTGCAAAGCAATCGTGATATTGATCGGATTAAATCCGCATCCACAAAAAAGATATTGACAGAGTTGCAGAGGATCTCTGACAAGGAATCCGATAAATACCAAAATCTGTGGAACGAATATGGACAAGTCATAAAAGAAGGTATAGTAGAAGACAGCGACAATAAGACAGCCTTAACAAAATTACTAAGATTCAATAGTACGCACTCTCCCAGTGATACGCAGAATGTTTCTCTTGATGATTACGTCAAGAGAATGGCTATGAAACAAAAAGAAATCTTCTTTATTACCGCTGACTCACAAAATATGGCACGTACGTCGCCACACCTAGAAGTATTTCAAAAAAACAATATTGAAGTTTTACTTCTAACAGATCCCGTGGATGAATGGCTCGTGTCATCCATGCCCGAGTACGACGGGAAAATGCTCAAATCAGTTGCGAAGGGAGGTCTAGATCTTGATTACCTGAACACACAAGACAATGATAAAGATAGCAAGCAAGATAAACCTGATTTATCGGATTTAATATCGAGAATGCAAGAATTGCTTGGTGAGCGAGTCAAGGAAGTCAAGATTAGTCAGAGACTGACAGATTCTCCAGCATGCCTTGTCGCAGATGACCAAGATATTGGTGCTAATCTTGAACGGATACTGCAACAGATGGGTCAGCAATCGCCGAAATTTATGCCTATCTTGGAGATCAATGCAGAGCATCCATTGGTACGACAACTTTCTCCTGATCACGAACAACTTGAAAACTGGACTTTTGTACTGTTTGAGCAAGCAATGTTAAGTGAAGGTGCTTCACTCCCAGAACCAGCTGCTTATGTCTCGCGAGTCAATCAACTTCTAGGCAAAATCAGTTTACTAGGCGGCTAGATAGGACATGGGCTAAATCTTGATGCTCTGATAAATTACACAATCTCCTTTTACGAATAATCGCGCGCATCACCTACCCAATCAAAATCACCCTCTGACAAGCTCACATTATTTCCTTCTCTATCAACACAGTTCCGCCCAAACACAAGCGCCTCAGTAACCCTACCTTGGGAGCCAATTCGACTATACTCAAACAGAATGCTTCTCGAAATTCGAGCGCCTGATTCGAGATGACATCCGTGCCCAATCCAGGTAGGACCAATGATCTCACAGCCAGCATCTACCTGAGCCGCCGAACCAATATAGATTGGACCTTCAGCACGAATCCTATCAAAATCAACGTTGACATTTAGACCTGCCCAAAGTCCCGGCAACACCTCTGTTCCTGGCATGCGAATATCTTTCAATTTGCCCTGCATCAATAGTTGATTTGCTTCCCAATAGTCACTTAGTCGACCTATATCAATCCAATTAAATGGAATTGATATAGCATTGAATAAAACCTCCTTATCTACGAGGTCTGGAAACAGTTGACCACCGATATCGTACTCAAAACCCGCAGGTATATAGTCAATGATCTCTGGCTCAAAAATATAGATACCAGAATTGACGAGATTCGAGTTCGCTTCTTTGGCGCTTGGCTTCTCTTCAAAATTAATTACTCGCCCTTCCGGATTGCAGACTACAACTCCATAATCGCTGACTCTGTCTCTAGGAACCTCACTAACCACAACACTTGCCGAAGCACCAGACTGCCAATGTTTTCGTAATACCACCGACAGATCAAGATCAATCACTGCATCTCCACATACTACGAGAAACGTGTCGTCAAAAAATCTAGCAAAATCTTGCACGCGCCGGATCCCTCCTGCCGATCCTAGAGGTTCAGCGATTATTGCTCCATCACTAATATGACCTTCAAACGAATAGCCGATTTCCACCCCCCAACGGCGACCATCTCCAAAGTAGCTCTCAATCTGGGAACCGAGATGGCTAGTATTGACCATGATCTCCTTAAAGCCACACCGAGCGAGTTGCTCAACAAGATACTCCATCACAGGCTTTCCCAAAACTGGAATCATTGGTTTTGGCATCTGGTGTGTTAAAGGTGCGAGGCGAGTCCCTTTGCCAGCTGCTAATATCATTGCCTTCATAAAATATCTTTAATTACCTGTAAAACAGGAATGTCTCCAAGAAACATTACTTTAGCCGTACATAACTCGCCAGGTCAATCCAGCCAGATTAAGGACGCCATCCTCCCACAATGCTTCTGACGTCGATAAGAGAACCAGCTACTGTCATCTGTATAAGTACAACTTCTACTATCCCAAATCGCTGTAACTCCAAGTGAGTTTAGACGTTGTTGCGCCATCTTTCCGAGGTCTGCTCGCCACTTCCCATTGATCTCTTTTAACGCAGTAGTGTGCTCGGGAAAACTATGGATAAGTTGTTCTCTAACATCCTCACCAACTATGTATGCAGCTTTTCTAATACATGGTCCCAGCCAAACAAGTAACTTAGCTGGCTCTGTATCAATAGCAGCTATGCCGGACTCAATAATGCCTGCGACCAGACCACGCCAACCAACGTGGAGGAGACATACTATAGTACCGCCTGTATCGGTCAAGAAAAGTGGTAGGCAGTCTGCAGTCAAAACAGCGCATATGATACCGTTTTGAGTCGTATAACTTCCATCAGCTATTCCGTCTCTCATAACAACATTAGCCTGAATTACACGACAACCATGCACTTGATTTAACCATATTGGCTCCTCAATTAATCCCATGTAACGACATAAGCGTGCACGATTTTCTATAACTGCGGTATGGTTGTCTCCAACATGAGAAGCCAAATTTAAACTACCAAAAGAATTCCGGCTTACTCCACCGTATCTGTAGGTAGTTACTGCATTTACGTGTGGCGGTGCCGACCACTTTGCTTGTTGAACGCTAATTCTTTCTTTCATGGCGCTCATATTAATCAGTTTGCTTGACAGCCTCAATTAACATAATGAAATCCTCGGGTAATTCACTAGTCCACTGTAGCGTCTCACCTGAAGCCGGATTAGTAATTGCCAAGGTGGTTGCATGCAGTGCCTGTCGCTTAAATGCTCTCAGTGTCGCGATAATCTTAGAGTCTGCGCCTGGCGGGATGCGTAAACGGCCACCATACAACGGATCCCCTATGACTGGTAACCCGCTATCCGCGAGATGAACACGAATTTGGTGCGTCCTACCGGTTTCAAGTATGACTCTCAATAACGTATGATATTTATAGCGCCGCTCAACTCTAAAATGTGTAATCGCAGCCTTCCCTTTGTCAGAGACAGCCATCCGAAGACGATCTTTTCGATGTCGACCAATCGGCTTATCAATAGTACCTCCCGCAACAACTCGTCCGTATACTAATGCCAAATACTCCCGTTTAATGCTTCGATTTTCTAGATCGGCTATTAATCGTTGTCTCGTGCCCTCATTTCTAGCAATCACTAGTAAGCCGGTTGTCTCTTTGTCAAGACGATGTATGATCCCAGCACGTGGAAGCATGGAAGTTTCTGGATAGCGATGTAGTATTGCGTTAGCGAGGGTAGAATCTGGATTTCCAGCGCCTGGGTGCACAACCAATCCAGCTGGCTTATCAATCACAACAATATCATTATCTTCATGCACTATCTTGAGTTCTATACATTGCGGCATCCATGTATTGTCTTTTGGCGCAGGAACCATAAGTGTCAGATGCTCCCCACCTTGCACAATTTGTCTTTGAGATGGAATTGAACCCTCCATCATCAGCAAGCCATTGCGAAGCCATATCTGTAACTGGGACCGAGAATATGGCTGAAACAACGTGGCAAGCACCTTATCCAGTCGCAACCCGGCAGCTGTTTCGGGCACTACTGCTCGAATAATTCTCTGCTCGTTCATTTGAATTCTATTTTTAGGCGACATACCAAACAGGGAAGTATAATTCACCTATATCTAACTAGTAGATCATTATGCGCCAATATTCAATTCTTCTCATAATCAGCACCATGATAATAGTCGGATGCGCCAGTGTTAATAAATCCGATAATAGGACAATGGAAGAATTGCATGCTAACGCTCGAGCACTATTAGATGGCGAACAATGGATTGAAGCTATCAACTTATATAAGAGGTTAGAGCGAGATTACCCATACAGCAAGTATGCTGTGCAATCACAGATGGAACTAGTATACGCATACTACCAAAACAGTGAGCCTGAGCTTGCTATCTCTCTAGCGAGCGACCTTATTCGGACCCATCCAACGCATCCTCACATTGACTACGCCTACTACATACGTGCCTTATCTATTTTCAACGCCTCTACGTCTATGCTAGATATCATCTCGCCATCAGATCCCAGCAAGTTTGATACAGAACCAGCAAAAAAATCATTTGAGGCATTTAATGAGTTAGTCACCTTATTTCCAACGAGCGATTACGCAGATGACTCAACCAATCGAATGGCTGAGCTACTAAATATACTTGCACGCCAAGAAATTAATATAGCAGTATTCTATCTTCAACAAGGCTCGTACATAGCGGCCCTTAATCGGGCTAGATTTGTTGTTGAAGAATATCCGGAGACAACTGAGACCGAACCAGCTCTTGCAGTAATGATTGCAGCATATCAAGCCCTGAATCTAGAAGAATTGAGCAAAGATGCTCGACGGGTACTAGAAAACAGCTACCCTAACAGCATCTACATATCAAAAGATACCGATTGATATTAATCAAAACCAGAGGTTATTGGATATCGACGATCTCTACCAAATGCGCGCTGACTGATTCGTACACCAGGAGCTGCCTGTCTTCGCTTATATTCATTCGCCTTTACACGCTTTACAACATCATTGACAAGATCTCTATCTGGCCCTGCAGAAACAATACTATCAATACTCTGGTCATCTTCTATAAATGCCTGCAATATAAAATCTAAGGTATTATATGGCGGTAACGTATCTATATCCTCCTGATTCAAGGATAGCTCGGCTGACGGCGCCCTATCGATTACCCTTTTGGGAATTGCGCTACTTATGGCATTTCGATATCGAGCTAATTTATAAACTAAGGTCTTTGGAACATCCTTAATGGCAGCAAACCCCCCTACCATATCACCATAGAGGGTTGAATATCCAACAGCCATTTCGCTTTTATTGCCAGTTGACAACACCATGGCACCGGTTTTGTTAGACAACGCCATCAATATGACACCGCGAATTCTTGCCTGGAGATTTTCCTCCATAGTGCTAGAGCTTCCCTCAGAACCAACAGAATTCAATTGACTCAGAAACAATTCGTACAACGGCTCGATATCGAAAATACTATATTCAACACCTAGCATCTCTGCCTGAGCTATGGCATCAGTAATACTCATCTCACGAGTGTAACGTGAGGGCATTAGAATTGCCTTCACACTATCACATCCCAAGGAGTCAACAGCAATAGCTAAAGTTAATGCTGAATCAATCCCACCCGATAAACCAATAATCACATTCTCGAACCTATTCTTTACAACGTAGTCTCTTACCCCAATTACTAATGCTTCGTAAACGCTCTCTTCTAGCTGGGGAATATTTGAAACGCTCTGCGGGATCGGATTGCCCTCCCGATTTAACTCTACCCGCACAAGCTCTTCTTTGAAGAAATGGCCACGCTGAGTGACACGGCCAACATCATCAACAACAAACGATCCGCCGTCAAAGACTAACTCATCCTGCCCTCCTACTAAGTTAAGATAGATAATAGGAATATGATTGCGTCGTGCTTTCTCACATACAACTTCTGTTTCCCTCTCTCTTGCCTTATCTATATGGAATGGAGACGCGTTAATATTGATTAATATATCGGCGCCCTCCGCGGCCGAATCCTCAACAGGTCCCTCATGCCAAATATCTTCACAAATCGTAATTGCTATCCGGAAATCGCCAACACGAGCCACCATGGGTGTTCCACCAGAGGTAAAATATCGTTTCTCATCGAACACGCTATAGTTGGGGAGTTTACGTTTATGGTATGTGCCTAAAATCCGACCTTCAAAAATAATTGAAGCGGCATTATAAAGAAAACCACTGGATCTAGACGGGTGCCCCAGTACAACGGTAATTCCATATGTTTCGGCCGCAATGCGATCTACTTCGCGGTCGGTTTGACCCATAAAATCATCCCGGAACAATAGATCCTCTGGAGGATATCCTGTCAAAGCTAACTCTGGAAAAACAATCAAATCGGCCTGAAACTCTTCCTTGGCTTGCTTGGTAGCATAGATAATACGTTCGGCATTTCCAGCAATATCACCAACAGTAAAATTAAGCTGTGCGACAACGATTGAAAATGAGCTCAAAAAACATACCCCCAAAAAGAAATAGTCTTAACACTGTCCCCATTACTCCTAATATAGGCAATGATAAAGGCTTACAGGGTTATGCCACAATCCATAATTCTATCAACGATATTCCACCAGAAATATGGAACGAGCTAGCGCCTGCTGACTCGCCTTTGCTTCAGCACCAGTTTCTCTCTGCATTAGAAAATACGGGCTGTGTTAGCACAGGTACAGGCTGGCGACCAAACCATCTTGCTATATATGGCAACAATCAACTATTAGCAGCTGCCCCTTGTTACTTAAAGTACCATTCCTATGGAGAGTATATCTTTGACTGGAACTGGGCGCATGCATATCGCCAGGCCGGCCTGACTTATTATCCAAAGCTACTTTTAGCTGTACCTTTTACACCAATCACAAATATCTCATTGCTTTCTCATCCAGATACAAATAGTTCTGCAGCGAGAATCAATCTGATAAATGCCGCATACGATCTCGCGAAAGATAAGTCCGCCTCCTCTATTCACTCACTATTCACTACACACGAAGATAACGAAGCATTTAATAGTAAAGGATTTTTTATTCGAAAGGCCAATCAATTCCACTGGACTAATCATGGGTACTCGGATTTTTCCGATTTTCTTTCTGAACTAAATTCTAAAAAGAGAAAAAATATTGCACGCGAGCGTAAGACCATAAACTCCCATCAGATTACTTTTAGATGGCTTGATGGATTCCAAGCAACACCAAACGATTGGAGCTTCTTTTATTCATGTTACGAAAATACTATTTCTGGCTATGCAGCGATTCCCTATTTGAACTTAGAGTTTTTTCGGTGCGTCGGAGAAACAATGGCCAGCAAAGTAAGACTTCTTATAGCAAGTCATCATGGAGTTGACATTGCGTCTGCCTTCTTTTTACGCGGCAAATCTGCACTATTTGGAAGATACTGGGGCTCAATAAAAACTCTACCAAATCTTCACTTTGAGACTTGCTTTTATCAGCCTATTGATTACTGCATTAGACATCAGTTAACAAGCTTTGAGGCTGGCGCTCAAGGTGAACATAAACTAAGTCGAGGATTAACGCCAACAACAGTTTTCTCAGCACATTGGCTCAGCCATCCAGATTTTGCTTCTGCGATTGGGACGCATATCGACCAGGAACGAAGATATATTGAAGAGTATCAAGCTATATTGTCGAGTCATTCTCCCTATAAAAACAGACCCTAGAGTTACCCGTTTAAATAAATTAGACTGTCTACAGCAGCGTTTGTGAAAAACTTTGTGAATAATTTATGCGGCGATACCAGGGATTTCATCTACCTATGACCACAAATTTGGACTATGCATTCCCACCAATAGATGAAGCAACTGAGGAAGGCTTGCTTGCAATCGGTGGTGACTTAAGTCGGGAGAGACTACTAAGCGCTTATCGCCAAGGCATCTTCCCCTGGTACAGCGAAGGACAACCAATATTATGGTGGTCACCACAACCCCGTACAGTGCTTATCCCGGGAAAGCTAAAAATATCTCGAAGCTTAAAAAAAACTCTTAGAAACAGCGGCTTCCGAATAACTATGGACGAAGCATTTACTGAAGTGATTGAAGCATGCAGTCGACGAAGTGACGATAATGAGGCAATATGGATCACAGATGATATGCGCATGGCCTACTGCGATTTGTTTCAATGTGGTAATGCCCATTCAATTGAAGTATGGTCCGAAAAAGAGCTTGTGGGTGGACTATATGGTGTTGCGCTTGGTCGGGTGTTTTTTGGAGAAAGTATGTTCTCTCACCAAAGGGATGCATCGAAAGTAGCCCTAGTTGGACTTGACTGGCAAATGCAAAGAAAAAACTTCAGCCTAGTCGACTGTCAACTTCCTTCCAAACATCTTTTCTCTCTTGGCGCCGAAAATATTAGTAGAAACTACTTTATGCAAATACTTAAGGACAACATAGGAGTAAATGCTGCTGACAATTCATGGTACTGCAGGATGCCTGTAGCTAATTTAACATGACGCAACAACAAAGTATCCCTGACCTCTACAAGTCGACAACTCATTCATGTCCCTACCTGAAGGATCGCGAAGCTGCTAACCTCTTAGTAGATCCTAGATTTGAGGTCACACCTCCACTCTATGACAATCTGATCCGTAGTGGATTTCGTCGTAATGGAAAGCTATATTATCGACCTCACTGCCCTGCTTGTATGGCATGTCGGTCAGTCAGAATACCAGTTGAAAACTTTACCCCTAATCGATCTCAAAAACGAACCGTCGTCAAGAACGATGATGTCCGTTATGATTTTCGTTCGCCCTCGTATAGTGACGAGCATTTTTGGCTCTATAGGAAATATCAGGCAATAAGACACAGTGGTGATAGCATGGATGACTCCGATCCTGAGAAATATCAACAATTTCTTGTGCAATCTAATATAGACACTTTCTTGATCGAGATGCGGATTAGACGACGTTTAGTTGGCGTATCGGTAGTCGATCATGTCGCGAATGGATTGTCCGCAGTATATACCTTCTTTGATCCTATTGAAGAGCGCCGCAGCCTAGGCACACTGGCCATTCTCAATCAGATTGAACTTGCTCGACAAATAGACTATGAGTTTCTTTACCTAGGATACTGGATCGCAGATTGCTCAAAAATGCGTTACAAGGAAAATTTCTCACCGCTAGAAGCGTTCGATACCGAGATTGGTGAGTGGTGCAATATAGCCTAACTATTTGCCCAGCTTCCGCTCCACATTGCTTAGACGCTTTATTGACTCATCTAACTGTCGGAATCGAATTGCACTTCTTTTCCATTGCCCGTGAGGCATGTGAGCCGTACCAGAAGAGTACGTACCTGGCGTAGTAATAGAAGCTGAAACTAAGCTCATTGCAGTAATATGAACATCGTCACCTAGTTGGATATTGTCAACAAGACCGACTCCCCCTGCCAGTGTACAACGTTGACCAATTTCTACACTGCCAGCTATCCCTACACATCCTGCAATACCAACATGGTCACCAATATTACAATTATGACCAATATGTACTTGGTTATCGATGACCACATCATTTCCAATAGTCGTATCCTCTAAAGTGCCTCGATCAATCGTCGAGTTAGCACCAATCTGTACATCATCACCAATCCTCAAGGAACCAACCTGTGGAATTCGCACCCAGCGATCAATATCCTTAGCATTCCCGAAGCCATCACTACCCAAAACGGCACCACTATGGATTATGCAACGCTTACCGATTGCCACATCATGATATATAGTCACATTACTGTGTAAAGTGGTCATAGCACCTATAGATACACCTTCGGAGACAATGCATCCATGCCCCACTACTACACCCTCGTCAATCTTAACACCGGGCTCTATAACGCAGTTTACTCCAATCGACGCTAGAGAATTAACCTCTGCGCTTGAAGATATGGTTGCCGTATCATGTATCCCAGGCTCTAACGCTGATGTTGGAGCGAGCAATTGGGCAGCCCGAGCGTAACCAACGTAGGGATCCTCGCAGATAATTGCGGAGCCGCTCCAATCAGAAAGGTTATCTTTGCGGAGGATGACCGCAGAGGCGTTACAATTGCTAAGAAGACGACGAAAGCGATTTTTTGCTACAAATGTTAGCTGTCCAGGACCAGCTGCAGTCACTGAGGAAACGCCATAGATCTCAGTATCTCCATCACCACGATAATCTCCGTTAATTCCAGTAGCAATGTCTCTCAGTTTCAATATAGTCCACCTCTCTAAACAGGAAATGACCCGACAATTACTGATGGGTCGGTTAAACTACAAGCATTCTACCTTGTGTTACTGACTTCGCCCGATAAATAATTCAAAGAGCACATTGTATCAAACCATATGGTCTAATCCTTTATTTTGAAATTATCCTAATGAATTGCTATGAAACTCAATAATCAGGTTGCTATAGTCAGCGGTGGCGCCCAAGGCATTGGCTATAGCATAGCCCAACTATTCTCTAAAGAAGGCGCCCACGTTGTCATTCTAGATATAAATGATGAAAATGGATCGCAGGCATGCGCTACGATTCCTAATTCGGAATTTATTCATTGCGATGTAGCGCAAAACTCTGACATTCAAAATTCCGTTAATGAGATCATTGCTAAACATAGAAAAATCGATATCTGTGTAAATAATGCTGGGATCCTAAGAAGTGGTGATGTTCTCGATATAACTGAACAAGATTTTGATGATGTGATTAATGTAAATCTGAAGGGAGCATTCCTGCTTAGTCAAGCTACAGCTCGCCACATGGTGTTAGCTGGTCATGGAAGCATCATTAATATGTCTTCTGTAAATGGAATTACGGCGATACCTAATATTCTTCCCTACAATATTTCTAAAGGCGGTTTAGATCAATTAACACGAGTTATGGCAATAGCGCTTGCTAGTAGTGGAATACGCGTCAATGCAATAGGTCCCGGTAGTATAATGACAGAGCTATTGGAGCAAGTTATGACGGATGACGATAAACGGCACTCGATCCTATCGAGAACGCCCATGGGCCGATGCGGCACAACAGAAGAAGTGGCCAAAATTGCAGTATTCCTAGCCTGCCAAGATTCATCATACATTACGGGACAATGTATTTACGCAGACGGGGGGCGACTTGCTCTCAATTATACCGTTCCGGTAAATGATTAAATCTCGATATACCCCTAAGATCATCTCTAGTGTTAGATAAACCTTCAGCTATTGACTAACATTGTCAAGAGCTGTAATTATCTCGGCCTGTAGAGACCTGGCTGCTGAAAAAGGATTTTTTGAATCGCGTATTGGGCGACCCACAACAACATAGTCGGCTCCGGCATACAGCGCATCCTGCACAGTTACCACTCTTTTTTGATCATCGTCATTTTCAACTGGTCTTATCCCCGGCGTCACAATGACCAAAGCTTCTCCAACCTCCCTTCGAACAATAGCTGCTTCTTGACCCGAAGCTACTATACCAGCGCATCCATAATCCAAAGCTCTTGCAGCTCTAGACAGTACCAATCTATCTATATCGCATTGAAATCCCAAGTCAACTAGGTCTCCTCGATCTAAGCTGGTAAGTGCTGTTACAGCTAATATATTCACATCACTACCCGCCTCAACCGCTGCTTTAATCATTGAATCGTTCCCATGCACGGTAGTGAACGTGATGCCTCTACCGTTTAACTGCTTTATAGCGCGTGCCACAGTTGCGGGTACATCAAAGAGCTTTAGATCAACAAATATTTTTTTATCACGATCAAGCAACCAATCTAGAAAATGAAATATTTCTCCACTCAAAAAAAGTTCTAGACCTACTTTATAGAAGCGCACTTGATCCCCCAATTTTGCAACGATCCTAGATGCCACTTCTACTGATGGAACGTCTAGAGCAACAATTAAGCGATCTAAATTATGAATATTTCGCATTGTCATTATTACCGTTTGCTCGGGAAGTATCTTCGAGAAAATCATTGATTGACCCAGCGGCGCCTCTCCCTTCATTAATAGCCCACACAACTAATGACTGTCCCCGACGACAATCACCGGCTGCAAAGACGCGAGGCTCGCTGCATTTAAAATCGCCATAAATGGCCTGATAATTTGAATTAGAGTCATATTGCAATCCAAGATCTTCGGAAACAGCATGTTCTGGGCCAATAAAACCCATCGATAGCAATACCAGATCACATTGCCATAGTCGTTCACTATTTGGTATTTCTTTAAATGGTGTAGCTCCTGCATTGGCATCCCATTCAACGTCAACCGTTCGGATACCAGTAACTCGACCTGTGGCGTCCCCAATGAATTCCTTAGATAGCACACAATACGAGCGAGGATCTTTACCAAATTTTGCCTCAGACTCGGCATGTGCATACTCAACTCGATAAATAAGTGGCCACTCAGGCCATGGATTACTGTGTAACCTATTTTCTGCCGGTTTAGATAGTAATTCAAAATTTGTAACGCTACGACATTCTTGGCGTAGCGATGTAGCTATACAGTCCGCACCAGTGTCGCCCCCACCAATAACAACTACATCCTTATCTTTGGCAGACAACGATGAATCCTCATCGCCTAGCACCTCCCGCGTACTGCGAGTCAGATATTCCATAGCAAAATGAATCCCTAAAAGATGTCTTCCTGGGATCTCTAAGTCTTTAGGAGTAGTTGCGCCAGTTGCAAGCAATAGAACCTCATGCTTCTCCAGTACTTGGGTCACTGGTATATGCCTAATAGCTTGACCAGCTGCTTCAAGTATTTTAATCAAATGTCCATCATCGCAGGGAAATGAAGAACCGATATTAGTTTCTGTAATAAACTCGATCCCAGATTGGCTCAGTAAATGGATTCTTCGATCAACAATATCCTGTTCTAGTTTCATATTTGGAATGCCATAGGTTAGTAACCCACCAAGCCGATCAGCTCGTTCATAAACTGTTACAGAGTGGCCACACTGATTAAGCTGATCAGCGGCGGCTAGCCCAGCTGGGCCAGAACCAGCAATCGCAATGCTGTAGCCAGTGCGAGCTTTTGGAATATAAGGAGCAACCCACCCCTCCTCATAACTGCGATCAATAATTGCGCTCTCAATACGCTTAATAGTAACAGCTGGATCTGTGATACCGAGCACACAAGCACTCTCACAGGGGGCAGGACAGACCCGCCCAGTAAACTCAGGGAAGTTGTTAGTTTCTTGAAGACGAGCAAAGGCCTCCTTCCAAGAATCTTGATAAACTAGATCATTCCACTCAGGAATGAGATTATCCACAGGGCATCCATAGTGAGACTGGCAAAAAGGAACACCACAATCCATACATCGAGACCCTTGAATCTTTATTGCCTCATCAGATGAGGGAGTTGTAATATCTGAAAAATCGCCTATACGCTCAATTGGATCTCGGTATTGAATACCTGCCCGAGCAAACTCTATGAAACCGGTTTTTTTACCCAACTATAATCTCCAAGAAATCGTGCAACGGAAATTTACTATCTCCATATATAGGATCACTTCTTAACTTATCTTTTTTCATGACTTATCACTGACTGATTTGACCACGTGGTTCTTTTGTCTAGCCATAATAATCTTCTGGTAGTCTCTTGGGATTACCCTGACAAACTTCGTCCTGGCCGAGCTCCAGCTATCCAATAAAGCTCTCGCTATCTTTGAACCAGTATGTGTATAGTGCTCCTCAATTAAACCCAATAATTCTGCGTCTTCAGTATTATCTACTATACGTTCTAGAACAATCATTTCGAGGTTACAATTAAGGCTTAGTGCCTCCAGATCTGGTGCGAACACATAGGCAATACCTCCAGACATTCCAGCCGCAAAATTCCTCCCAACAGGCCCAAGGACAACAACACGCCCCCCCGTCATATATTCACAGCCGTGATCACCAACACCCTCAACTACCGCTACTGCTCCACTATTTCTTATACAAAATCTTTCGGCCGCCATCCCTCGAACGAACGCTCGCCCACTAGTCGCTCCATACAAAACTACATTACCGACAATTATATTCTCTTCCGCGCAAAATTTACTTTGATTTGGAGGATAGATAATGACATGACCACCCGACAATCCTTTACCTACATAATCGTTCGCATCACCTTCAAGTTCCAGCGTTATACCTCTCGCAAGCCAGGCACCGAAACTCTGCCCAGCGGATCCAAAGAACTTCACGTGGATAGTGTTATCTGGTAAGCCAGCTTCTCCCCATCGCTTTACCACTACATGACTCAGCATTGTGCCCGCGGCACGATTTACGTTGGCAATTGGTAACTCTATCTTAACTGACTCTCTCCGGGATATCGCGCCTTCAGCCTTAGGAATCAAGTCAACTTTATCTACTGACCTATCTAAACCATGATCTTGGCTAATACTACAATATACACTTGACTCAGGATGGAGTTTTTGCGCTGGCTGTAACACGGACTTCAGATCAATTCCTCGTTCGTTCCACTCGTCACTGTGCTCTCCAGCTCTCAGGATATCTGAACGGCCAATCATGTCATCAAATGTTTGAAATCCAAGCTTCGACATGTATCCACGTACTTCTTCTGCTACCATGAAGAGATAATTGATAACGTGTTCTGGCTTACCCTGAAACTTTTTTCTTAAATCTGGATCTTGTGTTGCAATTCCAACAGGACAAGTATTTAGATGACATTTACGCATCATGATGCAGCCTAGAGCGATTAGTGGTGCGGTTGAAAACCCTATCTCCTCAGCGCCTAACATAGCCGCGATAACAACATCACGGCCTGTCTTTATACCGCCATCGGTCTGCAAGATTACGCGACTGCGTAAGTCGTTCAGTACCAAAGTCTGATGAGCTTCAGCAATCCCCAACTCCCACGGTAATCCGGCGTATTTAATGCTTGTTAACGCCGAAGCACCAGTCCCCCCACTATCGCCAGAAATTAGAATCAGATCTGCGTGTGCTTTCGCGACACCTGCAGCGATCGTGCCAACGCCTACCTCCGAAACAAGTTTTACACTAATGCAAGCTAATGGGTTAGCGTTTTTTAGGTCGTATATTAGCTGTGCTAAATCCTCTATGGAATATACGTCATGATGGGGTGGGGGGCTAATTAAACCAACCCCAGGTGTTGAATAACGAATACGAGCGATTTGCTCATCGACTTTAATGCCTGGTAACTCACCACCTTCTCCAGGTTTAGCTCCTTGAGCGACCTTGATCTGAATTTCGTCGGCATTGGTTAGATACCATGCTGTAACACCAAATCGCCCAGAAGCAACTTGTTTGATTGCTGAGCGCCTGGAGTCGCCATTAGTCTGTGTCTCGAAACGATCTGGGTCTTCACCTCCCTCGCCAGTATTACTCCGTCCTCCTACACGATTCATCGCTACAGCTAATGTTTCATGTGCCTCTGGCGAAATAGAACCAAAACTCATAGCGCCAGTGCAGAACCGTCTAACAATTGTTGCTGAAGATTCCACATGCTCAATAGGAATCGCATCTACTCCATCAAAGTCAAAGTCCATTAACCCACGCAATGTAAGTCTGTTGCTAGATTCACAATTCACTTGATCGGCAAATACTTGGTAGGCAGATATATCATTATGTATAGCCGCTTTCTGTACATTCGATATAGTCGTTGGATTCCATGCGTGCTTATGCCCTCCCGGCCTCCAATGATATTCCCCTGGGTTCGGCAAATTACCCCGCTGATTAAAGCTGTCCTCGAAAAATGCAGCACGATGCCGATCAAGAATATCTGATGCAATGGCCTCAAATCCAATACCCTCAATACGGCTTGATGTATGGGTAAAACATAGATCAATCACTTCACTGCTCAGACCAACAGCCTCAAATATTTGTGCACCTTTATAGGACTGCAATGTGGATATACCCATCTTTGCCATGACTTTCATAATACCCTTTGAGACAGCAAGTCGATATGCCTCTACAACTACCTCGTCACTATCTAGAGAATCTAACAGCTTAGAATCTCTTCGCGCTTGCCACAGTGCTTCATAAGCGAGATATGGATTAATTGCATCGATGCCATACCCTAATAATAAGCAGTGATGATGGACTTCGCTTGCCTCACCAGTCTCGACGACCAACCCAATTCGGCTACGTTTGGCGCTACGCACCAGATGTTGATGCACCGCGCTACCAACCAGCAGCATACTGACCCCGGGTGTCTTTCTACTAACGCCGCGATCACTTAAAACTACTAAGCTATAGCCCAAATCAACAGCTGACTCTGCCTCAGTACACGCCCTCTCTATGCTCTCTCGCATACCAGAAATTCCCAAACCGTAATCAAAAGTTACATCAATAGTTTTGGCTTGCCATTCTCCAACTTGAATGACTTGTATTGCGCGAAGCTGTCGATTAGTCAAAATCGGATTATCCACCAACAAACGATGGCATGTCGTTTCGATAGGTTGCAATAGGTTTCCTTCGGGCCCGACATAACATGAGAGCGACATAACTATGTCTTCCCGAATAGGATCGATTGCAGGATTTGTCACTTGAGCAAATAACTGCTTAAAATAGTCATATACTAAGCGTGGTTTGTTGGTTAAAAAACTGAGGGGCGCGTCATTGCCCATAGATCCTATGGGGTCACGAGCTTCATTTACTAAAGGAATTAACATAAACTGAAGCGTTTCTTGCGTATAGCCAAAAGCATGCAAACGTGACAAAAGCGTATCTGCATTCAGCCCTCTGATATTTTCTTCATCGACCGGCAAATTAGATAATTTAATCCGCTGTTTACGCAGCCAGTCTGTATAGGGTTTTGCACGTGCTTGCTTCTCTTTCACTTCTGCATCTGGAACTAATCTCTTATTAAGAAGATCTACCAAAAACATTCGGCCTGGCTGGAGGCGACCCTTCTCTCGAACCTTATTTGGGGGAACTGGCAAAACACCAACCTCACTCGCCATAATCACACGATCATCAACTGTTAGGTAATACCGACTTGGTCGTAGACCATTTCGATCGAGAATTGCGCCAACATATCTCCCATCGGTAAACGCAATTGATGCCGGCCCATCCCATGGCTCCATTAATGTAGAGTGATACTCGTAAAACGACCGTTTCGAATCTTCCATATACCTGTGTTTTTGCCATGCTTCAGGCACCATCATCATCATTGCTTCTGGTAACTCCCTTCCCGACATCAATAGAAATTCCAACACATTATCAAAACTACCTGAATCGGAGCAATCTGGCTCAATGATAGGAAAAATCTCCTTTAATTCTTGTCCAAATAGCTCACTGTCCATCACACCCTCACGAGCGCGCATCCAGTTGAGGTTTCCACGCAAGGTATTGATCTCACCATTATGTGCCATAAGGCGCTGTGGTTGGGCTCGATCCCAACTGGGAAAAGTATTTGTTGAAAACCGAGAATGGACCATCGCAAGATTACTAATGTAGTCAGTATCGCAAAGGTCGGGGAAATATGTCGCCAGTTGCGATGTCCGCAACATTCCTTTATATACTAGGATCGAATTGGACAACGAACAGATATAAAACATACCACTTTGATTACCAACGTGCCCATTCTGCAAGTAGTGGCTCGATTTTTTTCTTATCATATAAAGACAACGTTCAAATTCATCCTTGCTCGTACTATCTGAAGCTGCAATCAATACATGTTCCATATATGGCTCAGATGCTCTCGCAGTTTCACCTAGTTCCGATTCTTCAGCTAGAACCGGCACCCTCCGCCAACCAATTAATCTCTGACCCTGCTCAGAGACGAGATTATTCATCACATCTTTACACTTTTTTCGCTCCTGATGATCATGTGGTAAAAATACTAATCCAGCTCCATATCTATCTCGAGCTGGCAACTGTGCGTTCAATTCATCATGTGCAACACGCTCGAAAAATTCATGCGGCAAGGCAGTCAGAATCCCAGAGCCATCACCAGTATTAGATTCAGCACCGACAGCTCCTCGGTGGTCCATTCGAAGCAGGATCTCCTGGGCGTCCTCAATAATTGAATGGCTATGCTCACCCCCGATATGAGCAACAAAACCTACTCCGCAACTTTCATGCTCAAAAGAAGGATCATAGAGTCCAATTTTTCCAGGCCTAACTTGCATCATTCTTATACCTGCAATCGTGTATTCTTTAAAAGCATCACCTGTACGGGATCAACTATTTTTTGTTAAATATGCCCATTGAAGCTCGACAGTCCGTGGCCGTACCAAACTATCACTGAAAAATGAATTTACTAAATTTATTGAAAAGCGGAGGTTAGTTTGCACCCAAGAATCTCGACGGTGCAAAGTATAGCGATAAATGTCAACTAGATTCAACCAGCTAACAGTTCTAAAGGATGACGACAAGCACAAAGACAATAGGCAGTACTTCTTCCTTTAGCAATAACTCCACGCAGACTCAAAGCTCATTAAGTATTTCAGTTAGGATGTGGTCTGGGTAGTCAGATATCAATTCTGCACTGCCAATTGATTTAAGCAAAACGAGACGAATCCGATCATCTGAAACTTTTTTATCTCGAGACATATGACGAAGAAAATCATTGGCAGTCATCCCAGATGGAGCACGCAGTGGAAGCTTTGCTCTCGCCAGAAGATCGCATATAGCTGCTACATCGTTTGAACACAACCATCCTAATCTTTCTGACATCTTAGATGCTAACACCATACCTGCAGCAATAGCCTCTCCATGCAGCCACTCATCGAAACCTAATTCAGTTTCGATTGCATGTCCAAAAGTATGACCCAAATTCAATAACACTCGGCTGCTTGTTTCGCGCTCATCAAGCGAAACAAGCTCGCTCTTTATTTTGCATGAAACTGTTATCGCATGTTCAAGACACGCTTGATCACACGCCAATAATCCATCAATATTCTCAGATAACCAAGAAAAAAATCCAGCGTCTCTAATCAATCCATACTTAACTATTTCTGCAATGCCCGCTGAAACTTGGCGCGATTCCAGTGTTTGAAGAGTATCTAGATCAGCAATTACACAACGCGGTTGATAGAAAGCGCCGATCATATTCTTTCCTAATGGATGATTAACTCCAGTTTTCCCACCAACAGATGAGTCTACCTGGGATAGCAAAGTCGTGGGAATCTGCAAGAAAGGCACACCTCTTTGATAACAAGCAGCTACGAATCCAGCTATATCACCTACAACGCCTCCACCTAGTGCAATAACGGTCACATATCGACTGCAGCGAGCGTCAAGCATGCCGTCAAATAGCATGCTCACTGTTTCCATACACTTAACTTCTTCTCCAATAGGCAAGATTTTGTTCTGTACTCGTAGACCTCCAAGTATCGAAAGTAAATTGTCTAAGTACAATGGGGCAACTACTTCATCAGTAATGACCATTACTTCAGAACCTACAATATGCTCTCGAATTAATGCCTCATTTCGTAACAATCCACCATCAATATAAATTGGATAACTCCGATCGGCCAAGTCGACATTTAAGACTGCCATTTTTCTCGTATTTCCTCTGCAATTTGCTTTGCGGCGGTATGTGGTGACCGACTATCTGTATAATAAATAATATCTGCCTCCTGGCGGTAGAGTGGTTCGCGTTGTTTCATGAGCTTTTGAATTACATGCTTCCGATCACCATTATTAAGTAGCGGTCTATTACGACTATTACGCGTCCGCTCCAATTGCATCTCCACGGTAGCATGTAGATATACTACTAGACCAGTATTCCTAAGTATCTTGCGATTTGTTGAACTCAATATGGCTCCACCACCTGTTGCCAACAATATACCTCTTCTTTTTGCGAGCTCGCCTATCACATTCATTTCACGCAACCTAAACCCTTCATCTCCCTCAATATCAAAAATAGTCGTAATAGAAACGCCTGTACGATTCTCTATTTCTTGATCGGAGTCTATAAATTCAAGCGCAAGCTCTATCGCCAGCGTCCTACCAATAGTGGTTTTTCCGACACCCATTGGACCAACAAGGTAAACATTGCTAGAACTAGTCACAATAAAACTGGCCTCTGAATGCTAACGCGAAACAAACAAGATAAGCATGGCTAATCTACTCCGATGACGATGGCGATGGATTGATTATCCTAGGTGTCAAAAAGACTAGCAGCTCAGTTCTTTTATCGATCGTACCTGTCTTCCTAAATAATAAACCTAATACAGGTAAATCACCCAAAACCGGTATTTTGGTGGTGCTTTTGCCAATTTGCTGTTCGTAGATACCCCCAATAACCACGGTTTCACCATTATTAAGAAGCACTTGAGTGCGAATCTGCAAGGTATTAATATTTTCTTCCGTAGCTGACACAAATGAATCTTTGGTAACAAATACATCAAGTATAAGCCGATCATCTGGCGTTATCTGGGGAGTAACGGTTAATCCCAAAACTGCCTTTTTTGTTATTACACTACCTTCACCCATAGTGCTGGTTGTGAAAATTCTTTCCTGTCCTTGTTCTATGTGAGCTTCTTGTTTATCAGCAGTTAACAATCTCGGATTAGCAATTATTTTGCCATCCCCTTCTGCCTCTAAAGCAGAAAGCTCAAGATCTATCAACGAACCAAGTCCATTTGCTAACGTAAAAGCATAAGAACCCGGCGCATTACCACGGATACTAGTGGCTGGCAGGTCAACACCTAACGATCCGTCACCTGATGCCGATATTCCGTCACCTCTAATAGCTCCAGTATTTTCAATAGAACCAGACCCTATTAAACTGCCCAATGGTGTGTTGGTAATACCAGATAACCCCAGTCTCGCTCCTATGTTGCGACTAAATTCGTCATTTGCCTCCACTATACGAGTCTCAATCATTACTTGCTTAACTGGTCTATCAAGCTGCCCGATTAGCTTTCTTATTTCACCTATCTTCTCTGCCGTATCTTGGATTAGTAGTGAGTTGGTACGATCATCAACTGTCACACTTCCACGCTCAGACAAAAGTCTATTCTCTTCGGTTGGAACCTCTCCAAGCGAAACGCTACCAAAAACAGATTGCTGCATGCCCGGATTCACTGCTCGAACAGAGCGCAGGATATTGCCAATGTCACTAGCTTTCGCATAATTAATCTGAACTAACTCTGATACCAACGGCTTAAGCTCTATTGCCTGGCGAGAGGTCTCTAGGGCCAGTCGTTCCATTTGGGCAACCTCTTCGGCTGGAGCTATCCATATAACATTACCCTGATTTCTCTTTACCAACCCCTTTGTTTGTAAAATAGTATCGAGCACTTGGTCCCATGGAACATCAGCTAAACGCATGCTGAGGTTTCCGTTCACAGAATCACTGATCACAAAATTCAAGCCTGATTCCTGCGCGATAATTTGCAAAGCTCCACGTACGGGGACATTCTGTAAGTCTAAACTGATAGGTGAGCCTGAGTACCCAGACTCATCAGTTCTAGATTCCGTCTGTTCTAAGCGTTTGGGTACAACACTCAAAATGAACGAAGTACCCTCTTGATAAGAAGACTGACTATATTGCTCATCAACTGATAACACTATATGAGTATTGACATCAACCTGAAAAACGTCGATAGATTTTACTGGCGTCGCAAAATCTGTTACATCGATGCTACGCTGTAAACCAGATGCGGAATTAACTCCTTGCATAATAATCACAAGCTCGCTAGCGCTTTCCTGCACTTCTATCTCAGAAATAACATCATCAAGCTCGAAAGTAATTTCTCCGCCGCCGCCCCTACGACGAAAATCGATGCCGTCAAGAACAACACCGCTCTTCCCGTCCGTGATTCCTAACTCTTCTTCAGAAGAAATATCGTCCGGAATTACCGCAACTGAACTATGGTCAGTAGGTCCAACAACTAGTAGGAATTTCTGATCCTCAGCGCTGGACCGAAAGACAGACTGATCTATTAAATTTACTATGATACGAGTTCTTCCCTCTGATCCGATAGTTGTAATGCTATCAACTGACCCCTCACTAACTTTTATCATGCGATCAGGAATTTGGTTAGAAACACCGAAAAAATCGAGGACAATTCGGGGAGGGGCCCTGGTAAGAAAATAGCGGGACTGCACCTCTCCTTTTGGCATATCTATTTGGATCTCTACCTCGCCACTTGCTAACAATCTATGACCAATACCTGTGATGACGCCATCGCCCAGCACGGGCATAGCACAGATGGACAAACTCAATATGAGACCAATTAATATTTTTGGCGCTCGATTCACTATACAGTTCTGTCCGTTTAGATAGCGTAAGTCTAGCTTCCTATCGTCTTTCATGCACCTATACAGTCTTGAAATGATAATTTGGCCTATTTTATTCTTAACGTCGAAACGCGTTCCTGCCAGTTGCCGCCAGAATCCTGGATTATCTCACGCACCTCCACCAAGCCGTCAATCCGGTCAACATGTATTACAATTCCATCGTTATAACCAAGAAAGTTACCTATTGAGGCGCGATGCGTAGTACCATCTGGCGCCTTTATCACAGCCCATACGACCTTATTGGCGACCATCGTACCGACCATCTCTAGAGAGTCCAAAGCGAAATCCTCAAGGCGTTCCCGCTCTCGACCAGAATTAGGCGGCTGGACAATTACAGCTGTGGAATCGATTGATGTACTATTTTCTGTTATGCCAGCATCTGTGGGGGGCTCGAATGGGTCACGCATATCTTGTGCGCTATATCGAAAGACATCTGGACTTATTGGTTTGGATATATCTTCAATTGGGACTATATCTCTATCGCTTCCTTCACGAACAAACTGCTCTAAATCTCCAAAATTACTATCGGTATTGCAAGACATCAACAATAAAATCGCACATATAAATACAATTCTCGTTAAGACGCCCAGCCAGCGGGGATTATATAAAGCAGATGTCATTTCTGCTCCCTTGAAAGATATCGATAAACAAGAATTGTTGCGGTTGCATTAAGGGGCGCAACCCTATAAACATCACTAGAATTATTGATGTCCGCGGTGATCACTAGATCACTTACCGTTACAATACGACCAATTCGAGCAAGATCTCCAAGAAACTGTGCTAGCTCGTGAAAAGACCCTCTCAGCTCAATATAAATTGGCGTAACAACAAGAAAAACCTGGTCCCGCTCCTCCTGGGGATCAAATTTAATGAACTCCAAACCATGCGATTGGCCCAGCTCTGATATTTCCTCTAACAACGCATCAATTTTTGCCTCATCTGGTAGCTGCGCACTCACACTCTTCCACTGTTGATCTAATTCCATAATTTGTTTCTTATAAGCGGGCAGTTGGCCAACTGTGGACGATACCTCCAGAAATGCATCACGCAATTGTTGCTCATAATCTTGATATGTACCAAGCGTATCTAACTGGGGCTTTAGAACGAAATACCAACCCGTATAAAGAAACGTAGCACCGATAACAAATGCGATTACGATAGTAAACGCAGGTGGCCATGAAGACGGATGATTTAGATCAATATCTCTTAGTCGATTGATATTTATCATCATATTATTCTTAGGAATTACTGTCCCTAATAACGTTCTGCCGAATGGCAACAATATTGTTACTGGGATGGATAACATGACTTAGGTTGGACGAGCCGCTATCCAACATTTCTATAGTGACCACAACATCAAAATAGACAAATGACTCCTTACCTACTTGACCTCCGTCGACAATGTCCAGATCGGAACTACCAAAAATAAGGCTATCATCAAGATTTCTCATTAGCTCAGCAACTCTTGAGTTAGATTCGGCAAAACCTTCTAGGCGCAGTGTAGATCCTATTTGTTCTGCTAACGTCAGGTAGACACCTATTGGCGTGCAACGGACCAATTCGTCCATAAACTTCACTACCATACTTCTTTTCATCTGGAGCTGATGGACTGCATGCATATACTCGAGCAGCACTCGCCTTTTCTCTTTAATCGCATCAATTTCCCGCAACGTTGACTCAGACATTCCAATTTTGGACTCAAGAAACCTGTTCCGATCAATCTGTAAATCAATCGAATTATTCGATAGCCACCACAGACCGCCAATGACAAAAACACAAACTGCCCAAAATATGGATATCGAAGCTATAAGCCGTTGACGCTTCGCTCTACGACGAGTCTCCCGCCATGGAAGCAAATTGATTTCAATCATTTGACGTAACTTCGCATAGCGAGGCCACACGCTGTCAGTAGCAACGAAGCATTTTTCGATGCCGAATGAACCTTACCCTTATATGAATGTTCAGGAAATGGATTTGCAATCATTGTTGGAATGCCAATCTCCTCCGCAATATTTCTTGCTATCCCTTCAATACAAGCGCAGCCTCCGGTTAAAAAAACCAGATCAATTCCCTCATAACTTCGACTAGATGATGCAAAGAATTCTAGAGCTCTACTTGTTTCTCTAATCATCGCATCTTTAAACGGGTCTAACAATAAACCTTCATAATCTTCTGGAGGAGTCGCAGTTACCTTAAGGTCTATAGCCTCTGGAATTGAAACGCCATAATGCTCAATAATTGAATCTGTTAAATTCCGGCCACCAAAGGCATGATCGCGACTATAAACAAGACGGCCATCTACAATAACATAGAGGCGCATGCCGAATTCGCCATAATCAATCAGGCCGATTGTTTGGTCTTGCTTGGTGTCTCCAAGAGCCGTGAGAACCAGCGAGAAGCCCCTCTGAAGTGCAAGAGTATCAATATCAACAATAGCGGTCCTCAAACCAGATCTATCAAGAACATATTCATAATCATCAATAATCTCCTTTCTGCAAGCATAAAAGATTACCAAATCCTCATCTGGATTATTAGTAGAAACGCCAAGTTTGACAAAATCTATCCGAGCCTCGGTTATAGGAAATTGAACAACTGTTTTTGCTTCCTGGTTAATATAGTCTTCCAATTCCTCGGACGAAAAATCACGAGGCACGCTGAACGAACGACTTACAACATGTGAAGACGCAATAGCTACGACTGCATTCCGGGACTGCGCTCCAGCTTGCTCTAATGCCAGCTTAAGATTTGATATGACCGCCTCATGATCACTGATACCCCTTTCAACGACTGCATTGTTGGGCAATGACTGCACAGCAAAAGGACCAACTTGAAATCCAGCACGAGTAGGATTTAACTCCAGAACCTTCAACATGGAGGTTCCTATATCAATCCCGATTGTTCGCGCCTCAGATTTTTTCCAAATCGTCATGAAGCTTAAACATTCCCCAGTGCTGGTAGAAGGCATCCTAAAAGATAGGACAAGCGAATGGTACTCGAAAACCGCGCAATTTGCTGCCTTTTTGATATGCGCTTAAATATGGCTGTTTTATGCGCTAGCTAATAGAGTTATTTCGCTTAGCTCTGGTACACTGCCCAAGCACTATATATGATAGGTCGGCCAAATGACGCAAGGTTCACAACGCAAATCGAGCTTTTGACTTTGAACAGAGCATTGCGAAACTTTTTGTGGTTCTTTATGAGCGTGTTTTCTCTAGGTGCTATCGCGTTTGGGTTCATTTTCTTTGCGATAATGCCAACTCTTCCTCCAATAGACACCATACGAGAAATGGACTTAACAATCCCTCTTCGAGTTTATGCTATTGATGGTAGTCTGATTGCTGAATATGGTGACCATAAACGCAACCCCGTTCCTATCAAAGATGCACCGGATGAACTAGTAAATGCGATTTTAGCAGCAGAAGACGACAGATTCTTTGAGCATCATGGTGTCGATCTCGGTGGAGTTGTCCGAGCCTTTATAGCAAATATTGAGTCTGGGAACATCGTCCAGGGTTCTAGCACTATAACTATGCAAGTTGCTGGAAACTATTTCTTGGACCGTCGTGAAAAAACATATTCGCGCAAATTGAAAGAGGTATTAATTGCGCTAGAACTTGAAAGAACATTAGACAAACGCGAAATACTAGAACTCTACTTAAACAAGATATTTCTTGGACAGCGATCATATGGCTTTGCTGCGGCTGCATCGATTTACTTCAACAAGTCATTAGATGACCTAACGCTATCGGAAATCGCAACACTTGCTGGAATTCCCAAATCACCATCTACAAGAAATCCAATTGTTAATCCCGAGGGCGCCAAGAGCCGGCGTAATTATGTACTTAAGCGAATGAGAGATCTTGGTGATATAACAAATGATGAGTATCTACAAGCGATAAATGACCCGGTTGGGGCGAGACGTCATTCTTTAACGGTAGAGCTTGAGGCGCCTTATATAGGAGAAATGGTACGGGCCTACATGTTCAATCAATACGGTCAAGCCGCATATACAAAAGGATACAAAGTGTATACCACAGTTAATACTGTATATCAAAGGGCGGCAACTAACGCCTTAAGAAGTGGATTAATTGCATATGATCAGCGCCATGGTTTTGATGGTCCGGTTGGCTTTCTAGATCTAGATGCGGATACCGACAATAATCTGTCTGAACGACTACGTGAATACCCTGATATCGGCGGATTAAAAGCTGCGATTGTTTCAGAGGTCCGGTCGGATGGAATCGACGTGATAACACCACCGAATAACATTCTGCAAATTGATCCTGTCGGCTGGAAATGGACCTCTAGAAATATGCCAAAGGAATTGAGGAGTGGAGATATTGTCTATATTAAGGGAGATGAGGATGCCACTAACCTGGCTCAAGTTCCTGAGATTCAGGGAGCGCTTGTGTCATTAGATCCAAGTGATGGAGCGATACTAGCCTTAACTGGTGGTTTTGATTTCTATGCTGGAAAATTCAATCGCGCACTGCAGGCACGGCGCCAACCAGGCTCTAACATAAAACCATTTATATACTCCGCTGCACTTGATAATGGGTTCACTCTGGCAACTCTGGTTAGTGGCGCTCCGATAGTCATTGAAGATACCCTTGGGGACACCTGGCGACCAGAAAACTATAGTAAAAAAGTCTTCGGCCCTACGCGCTTACGCAAAGCGCTAGCACAGTCATTAAATTTGGTTTCTGTGCGGCTTGTTAGGGGGCTAGGCACACCTCTTGTAATTGAACATTTAGAACAATTTGGCTTTGATAGAGAACAGCTGCCCGCAGGACTTTCCTTGGCGCTCGGATCTGCGAGCTTTGCACCAATTGAAATGGCGCGCGCCTACGGCGTATTCGCTAATGGGGGATATCTAATTAATCCCTACTTTATCGTACGTGTAGAAGATCAAAAAGGCGCCATCATTGAATATGCAAATAGAACAATGCTGTGTGCTCAGTGTGGCCTATCTGAAAAATCATACGAAGATCAGAGTGAAGGGATTCTTTCTGATCCCCGATATTCAAAGCGGGTACTGTCTCCCGAAAATGCCTTTCTTATGAACGAACTGATGAAAGGTGCTATTCGTGAAGGAACAGGACGTCGAGCATTATCTCTAGATCGCAGTGATATAGCAGGAAAAACAGGAACGACAAACAACTTTCGTGACGCATGGTTTAGTGGATTTAACAAAGACGTCGTGACTAGTGTTTGGGTCGGATTTGATGTCCCTCGTGACTTAGGATCCAAGGAGTCTGGAGCACGCGCTGCACTACCGATATGGATTGATTACATGGCAACGGCCTTGGAGGGTAAACCTGAAACAGCACTTCCGATGCCTGAAAATATAATTCGGGCTTGGGTGCATAAGGATACAGGAGAACCGGTTACAATCAATGATGTCAAAGGCTATGAAGAATTTTTTGTTATGGGCACTGAGCCGCATGCACTTGTTCATGGGGGCGCTCCTGGCGTACAAAATAAGGATATCGATCAAACTGCTACATCTGTAGAAGAGATATTTTAGGTCAACTACATAAGCTTGAAATTTCTGCACTCACCAACTTTAATGAGTTAAGGGTCAAAAATACAATGCGGCATAACACACCTAGTAACAACTACATTTTTACATGTTTTGCGCTTGAACTGGCTTTCCTCTTTGTAGCTTTCTTCCTCTTGCTGGGGTGATCCAGTGTCGCATCCTTATTGTGAGTGTTTTTTTTCTTTTTTCGAGGAATTGAACGCACACGATCCTCTACCTGCCACGACCCATCCCTAAAAAACGCTTTCCAGCCCGTGGGTTTTTTGTCAACTTCCGTGAGTACATACTGCTGCTGCATCTTCCGGCTAAATCGCACCTGAGTCCTATTCCCATCTGAATCTTTGACCGGCGCGCTCGTCAAGAACCGATACTTTGGGTCAAGCTGATCTTTTACATCCAATATTTCATCAACAAATGGAGCTCGTGTTTCGCGATTCTTTGGAAATTGGCTGGCTGCTAGAAAAATTCCCGATGCACCATCACGCAATAAATAATAATCATCAACCTTTTCACAACGAAGATTCGGCATTTCAATAGGGTCCGCTCTTGGCGGCGCTGCCTCCCCGCTCTTTAAAAGTTTTCTGGTATTAGTACAATCATCATTTGTGCACTTGAAATATTTTCCAAATCGGCCGCTTCTAAGCTGCATCTCCGAGGAACACTTGTCGCACTCTAAAGTCGCGCCATCATAGCCCTTGATCTTAAATACTCCAAATTCAATTTCATATCCAGAGCAATCGGGATTATCACCACAAATATGCATCTTTCGTCCCTCATCAATAAGATACGACTCCATAGCCGTTTTACAGACTGAACAACGTCGCATTGTTACCAGCTCTCGTATCTCGCTATCTTCGTCGGAAACATTAGCTGCGATCTCTTCGGAATCAATCAGATTTATCGTCTGCGTACACCTTTCTTTCTTAGGCAAACTATAGCCGGAACAGCCCAGGAAGACCCCAGTAGCGCCATTCCGTATTTGCATGTGTCGCTCGCATTGGGGGCAGGCAATATCTGTGCTCGTTGGCTCGTTGGAGCGCATTCCTCCATTGGCTGCAGTATCAAGCTGTTCCCTGAATTCACCATAAAAAGAATCGAGCACGGCTTGCCAACTCTTATTACCTTTGGCTATTTGATCTAAAGTTTCCTCCATCTCCGCTGTAAATCCATAATCCATAAGATTCGAAAAACTTTCTGTCAGCCGGTCAGTAACGATTTCCCCTATTTTTTCAGCAAAGAAACGCCGGTTCTTGATTGTCACATAGCCTCTATCCTGAATAGTCGAGATTATTGATGCATAAGTAGACGGCCGACCAATACCCCTCTTCTCAAGCTCTTTAACTAAACTGGCCTCGGTATATCTAGCGCGTGGCTTGGTAAAATTCTGTTTTGGGGTCAAAGCATCAAGGGTAAGCGAATCTCCGATCTTTACATCAGGAAGCTCTATGTCTTCTTGTTTGCTCGTCGACGGAAGTACGCGAGTATAGCCATCAAACTCTACAATTCTACCCTTGGCACGTAGCTCAAATTCCCCTGACCGCGCGGCAATAGCTGTACTTAAATATCGCGCATTACTCATTTGACAGGCAACAAAATAACTGTGAATCAATTCGTATACAAGTTGCTGATCTCGATCAGACGCGACAGTTGAACTAGCTACCCCAACATTCGTAGGTCGAATAGCTTCATGGGCTTCCTGAGCCGTCTCTATACTAGTATAGAAGATTGCTTTTTCAGGCAAGTATTTAGACCCATACTTGTCCAAAACATAATTCCTACAGTCAGCAACTGCATCAGAACTTAGATTTGTTGAATCCGTCCTCATATAAGTAATATGGCCACTCTCATATAATTGTTGTGCAAGACGCATAGTTCGCTTTACTGAAAATCCTAAACGTGTACTCGCTGCCTGCTGCAGAGTTGAAGTAATAAGGGGAGGATTCGGTTTTGAAGATGTCGGGCGATCCTTACGCTTTGTGATCTCATAGGAGTTCATACTTAATATTTCTAGCGCTTGATCAGTCTCGCTCTTTGATGCTGGTCTAAAATTCTTTTCACCATGCTTAATTACCTGCAATTGCAATTTTTCTTTACCCCATAGGGTATCCACGTAAATTTCCCAATATTCTTCTGGCGTAAACACACGTATTTCACGCTCCCGCTCTATTAATAGTCGAACTGCGACTGACTGGACTCGGCCAGCCGAAAGACCTCGTGCAATTTTGGCCCATAAAAGGGGTGAGATCATAAAGCCGACAACACGATCCAAAAAACGCCGTGTCTGTTGCGCTTCTACTTTATGATTATTCAAGCTACTAGGATGCTGGAAAGCTTCCCGAATTGCCTTCTCAGTAATTTCATTAAAAACTACGCGGCGATAACGATTATCGTCACCACCAATTACTTCCCTTAAATGCCATGCAATTGCTTCACCTTCCCGATCGAGATCAGTAGCCAGATAGATATAGTTTGCACTATTAGAAGCCGCTCTTAACCCTTCGACAACTTTTACTTTGTCTGGCAATATCTCATAGTCAGCAGCCCATCCAAGATCTGGGTTAATACCCATACGCTTGATTAGAGTTTTATGAGCCTGCTTTTTTTTGTACGCAGCTTTAGTCGCGGGGTCCATTGTTTTTGTTTTTGCCCGTTCTCTAGTTCTTTGCGCTGGGTCACCCTTAGTCCTTCGCCCACTTGTAGGCAGATCTCGTATATGACCAACGCTTGACTTAACGACGTACTCACCACCAAGATACTTACTAATAGTCTTAGCTTTCGCGGGTGACTCAACAATTACCAGTGACTTGCTCATGTGTTGTAAACCAGATTACTAAATAAATGCCTAAATTGTGTAATTAGTGGACACAGAAAACGCTTGATCGAGTTTATAATTCACAATCGGTCTGACCTTGATAATCGATATCGACCAATACCTACCAGTCAATACGACCAAATTCTTGGAATAAGATATGGCTATAGAGCAATGTCCCGATCCCCAATTAATTTAGTTTTTTCTATCCCCAATCCCACCAGCATGGAGCAAACTTTCCTAGCCGTCAATCACCTATACTAAATCAAGGCACTCTAAGCTCGCATATATAACCCGTCTATTTCTATCACATATTTCGCTCAAACCATAAAAATCCGTTACAATGGCCGCACTATTTTGAGCTAAAACTGATCAAATCTTGGGGGCGCAGGAGATAATAGGCCTTCTTGAGAAGCCTTTGGATCGACGGATTTTAGAGACGATAATAAGATGGCAATTTTAGATATCTTAGTATATCCAGACCCAAGATTAAGAAGAAAAGCACAGCCTGTCGCAGTCATCGACGAAGACATTCATCAGCTCGTGCAAGATATGGCCGAAACAATGTACCATGCTCCAGGCATCGGGCTAGCCGCAACTCAGATCAATGTAGCTAAACGCGTCGTTGTTATAGACTGCTCTGAGGAGCGTAATGACTTGCTAGTATTAATTAATCCAGTAATTTTAAGCACAAGTGGTGAAATTGAAACAGAAGAAGGATGCCTTTCTGTGCCAGGGATAGTTGCACCTGTTACGCGAGCCGAAAACATTTCCTTTAGCGCGCTTGATGGTAATGGTCAAGAAAATCTGTATACAGCAGATGGATTGTTAGCCATCTGCGTTCAGCATGAAATAGATCATCTCGATGGTAAAGTTTTCGTGGATTATCTATCCCGGCTGAAGAGAGTAAGGATACGGAAACAAATTGTTAAAGACGCCCATGATTCAAAAGAATCGGATGAGCGTGCTGTTGCACTATGAAGATTAGTTCAGCTTGTGTGAACTGGTAACCTGATTTGCGTCTTATCTTTGCAGGGACATCAAGTTTTGCAGTACCTGCTCTTAATAAACTATTAGAAACAGAGCACGATGTTGTTGGAGTTTATACGCAACCTGACAAACGATCTGGACGCGGACGCAAAATCCGGACAAGCCCTGTCAAGGAATTTGCACTTCAGCATAAGCTACCGGTGTTACAACCACGCAATCTAGATAATGAACATTATTATCTTCTTGAGACCAAGCCCGAACTAGTAATCGTTGTATCTTATGGGGTAATTCTACCGCAGCATATCCTAAATATCCCAGATAAAGGATGCCTTAATATTCACGCGTCGCTCCTACCCCGTTGGCGTGGCGCGGCCCCTATACAGCGCGCTATTGAGTCTGGGGACGAAAGAACTGGTGTCACATTAATGCAAGTAGATCAAGGCCTAGATACAGGTGATATTCTCCTTCAGTCGTCAATTCCTATCAATAAAGCAGACACCTATGGCTCTCTGCACGAGAAGCTTGCTCAACTAGGCGCTATAACGCTAATAGATGTTCTACGTGATATTGCCGACGGAAAGACTAAGGCAACCAAACAAAACCATTCGGAAGCAACATACGCAAAAAAGGTTACAAAGGAAGAAAGCTGGATCAATTGGGACGGGTCGGCTAAGGCTATCGTACAGAAAATTTGCGCTTTTAACCCAAAACCCATTGCCCGTACCATGCTAGATGATAAAGTAATACTATTGCTGATCGCGCATGAAGGCCCAGAAACTAAAAATGCGCCTCCGGGAACGATTATCAGAGCGCAAGGAAAGATCATTCAAGTACAGGCTAATGATGGTACTGTAAATTTAACAATGGTCCAATTAGCTGGAAGTCGGGCCATGAAAGTATGCGACTTCTTAAATGGATTTTCCATAGATATAGGCCAAAAGTTTGAGTCAGGAGATAATGCCAGCTCCTAACATCTGCGCTACAGCATCAAGTATTGTCTGTGATGTCATTCACAAACGGATATCCCTGGATAAAGCAACCGTTATTCGCCTATCGAAGTTGCCACAATCTAATTGGGGCGAAACTCGAGAGATATCATGGGGCGCTATACGCTGGTATCACTATTATCTTCAAATAATCAATAAACTGCTCCAAAAGCCTCTCCACAAAAACGATCTCATGCTAGAGGGGTTGCTATTGTGTAGTCTATATCAACTAGATCATATGAGAGCCCCAAACTATGCAATTGTATCCAGCGCTGTAGAGGCGTGTCGGCTTCTAGATCGCGCAAAAGCCTGTGGCCTAGTAAACGCAATACTGCGCCAATACCTGAAACAAACCAATACTAATAAATCTGCCAAAAACGATGAATATAAGACCATGCCAAGCTGGCTGCTAAATATCCTAAGAACCCACTGGCCCCACCATCTAGAACAAATTATCGATGCCTGTAATGGACGACCTCCAATGACCTTGCGGGTTAACCGACAACGTTGCACCGTTAACGCATATTTAGAACATCTTGAAAAGATCGGCTTACATGGGTCAAAGTCTACAATATCGGATGTAGCTTTAACGCTTAGTAAACCACTTCCAGTCAATGCAATTCCAGGATTCAACGAAGGTCAGGTCTCAGTGCAGGATGCTGCCGCACAACTAACACCATTGTTTGCTGGAAAACTAGAGGGCCGCATTCTAGATGCATGCGCGTCACCAGGTGGGAAAACATGTCATCTTTTAGAAAGCTCAGATGGCAAATTGGATTTAACCGCTCTCGACTTGCATGGTCACACAGAACTAATTGAGTCTAATCTACAGCGACTTGGATTGGAGGCAAAGATAGTTGCGGGAGACGCTACCAAACCCGAATCATGGTGGGATAATCAATATTTCAATTGCATAATCTTGGATGCACCATGTTCCGCTACTGGCGTTATTCGACGTCATCCCGATATTCGAATTCATCGCCGCAACAGCGACATCTATCACCTCGCAAAGCGTCAGTTGGAGCTCCTAACCTCTCTCTGGCCTTTGGTAGCGAAAGGAGGTCGTATTGTGTATGTTACGTGCTCCATTATTCCCGAGGAAAATGACCATATAATTGAGCAATTCGTTGATCAGAAAAATGACGTTATAGTCAAATATCCGCCTATAAAAGCAGGCTTAAAAACCAAATTTGGCCGACAGCTCCTCCCACAAGTCGGAGATGCTGATGGATTCTATTATGCAGTTTTGGAGCGAAATCAAAGCTAGCCTGAGAAAGCCATTAAACAGGCGTATAATTGAAGTCTAAAATCCATTAACTCAAGAATCCCTGTCGGAGATTTGGCGTCAACACAAATAAGACGGATCACTAGCAGCGTCATGCTGTTATCCCTGCTATGGTTGGGCCCTCAGATCGCACACGCTGACTTTTCGGTACTCAGTGGGAATGCCAATATTGACCAAGGATCCATTCGAATAAATGCCGAACTAGATCTAGCACTAGGCAAAGACCCTAGTGAAGCGCTTCTATCGGGAATTCCTCTAATGCTAATAGTGCATGCGGAGATCTATAAACTTCGAACTAAGCTCTGGAAAAATAAAATTCAAAGCTGGGAGTATCCATATCTTCTTAACTATCATCAATTATCTGGACGATTTTCAATCGAAGATCAATTAACTGGTGAGATGAGAACATATGGCACACTTGTCGATGCATTGAACGTTCTATCAGTAGTGCATATATCAGAGAAAATGGCTATACCTATCGCTAACGATGAGCATCTCTATGCGCGCTTGAAGGTACAGCTCGACAAAAGCAATCTACCTCAACCACTAAATCTGATCTCAATATTTTTTCGAGACTGGCGAAATGCTACTGACTGGCACCGATGGAAGATCGCTCATTAAAATCATACCTGCTTGGACCTGGCCCAGCAATAGCTTTGTCAGTCGTCCTATTGATAGCATCATTTCTATTAACACCCACTGCACAAAATTCAGAGGTGTTTGGCAACTACTATATTGCTTTAATTATTGTAAACGTTGGGGGGGTTGTAGTATTAGGCGTTCTAGCCACATTAAATATATGGAACCTAATCCGTCAGTTTAGAGCAGGCGTCCTAGGGTCACAATTAACTCTTCGATTCGTTGGCTCTTTGGCCATTCTCACTCTGCTGCCTCTGATCATAGTGTATTTCTTTGCAGTTAATTTCTTGAGCAAGGGCATTGATTCCTGGTTCGATGTACAGATCGAACAGGCACTTGACGATGCGCTACTATTAGGGCAATCATCTCTTGAAACTATCAAATATGATGTACTAGAAGATGTACGATATGCCGCTAATCGCGTCGCCCGAACTAATTCTGCGCTAGGCATGGCAAGACTGATGGATGAACTTAGAGAGGATGGTGGATTCATTCAGATCAGTCAGCATTCCAACACCGGGCGCATCTTGCCTCCATGGAGTAGTGGCCTTACCGGAACCCTCGTGCCAGATGCTCCAGATGAATCAGTACTTGGCACCATCCGCCGTGGTCTCGACTATGCGAAGATCGAACCGGTTTCTGGAGGAGGATTGCAGCTGAGAGTGGCTGTTTCTATTCCGCAATCAAGTCCATTACGGGTGCTGCAAGTAATCTACCCATTGCCACTTCGCCACTCTCGACTCGGAGCAAGCCTGCAATCTGCAACTGCCGAATTTGAGCGCCTAAAGTTCCTACGAAATCCGCTGAAAATTAACTTTGTTATCACACTGTCTATGGTCGCTTTAATGACAATGCTTATCGCTCTTTGGATAGGCATATACCTAAGTCGAAAAATGGTTGCACCACTTGGCAATCTAGCTGAGGGGACTCGTGCAGTCGCTGACGGAAATTATCAAACACAGTTACCAGTTATGAGTTCTGATGAACTAGGTGTTTTAGTTGAGTCATTTAACGAAATGACTCGGCAGGTAAACAACACCCAAACAGCACTAACACAATCTCGACAATTCGCCCAAGAGCAGCATGGATATTTAGAGACTGTACTAACTCACTTGTCGTCAGGTGTTATGTCATTTAAAGCCAATGGTCAATTACGCACACATAACAGTAGCTCAGATCGCATCCTGAATACTAATCTTGACCAGTTCAAAGGAGGCACGCTGGATCAGCTGATCGAGGCCCTGCCTACTGCTATGCCTTTATTTACGTCGATCAGAAACCATATAGCCCAAAGTGAACCTGAATGGAGCCAGCAAGTTGTGCTACAAAGTCGTCAGGGTCGGCAAACTCTTATCTGCAGTGGGACACGTCTGCCAGACCAAGCCAACGAGGGGACCGGATACGTAATTGTCTTTGACGATGCGAGTGAACTTATAAGAGCCCAACGTGATGCTGCCTGGGGAGATGTAGCACGTAGACTTGCCCATGAAATAAAGAATCCGCTAACACCAATTCAGCTTTCTGCGGAACGTATCCGGCACAAGTTCTTTGATCAAATAGACCCGAATGAACGAATTAATTTGGACCGTGCAACTCGTACTATTATTGAGCAAGTAGAATCAATGAAGTCTCTGGTCAATGCATTCTCCGAATACGCGCAACCGGTGCAGTTAAAGTTATCGTCAATTGATTTACATCAGATGATCCATGATGTTTTGGAGCTTCATAAACACGAAAGCGATCAGCCATCCTATGTATTTGACTTTGAGAGTGACCTGCCCTATATCCTAGCTGACCAAACGGGCCTTCGACAAATTCTCAACAATGTAATACTTAATTCGCGAGATGCGCTTATGGATATACCTGATGCTCAAACGGAAGTCATTACTTATTCTGCGAAAATTAAAGATAGACTGCACGTGATCCTAAAATTTGTAGATAATGGGCCAGGATTTCCAGAGAAAATGCTGGAACAGATCTTTGAGCCATACGTGACAACGAAGAATAAGGGGACTGGCCTTGGTCTAGCAATAAGCAGACGACTTATTAAAGAAATGGGTGGAGAAATAAGAGCCGAGAACGGGCCTCTAGGAGGAGCGGTGGTTATAATTCAATTGCTGGCCTCTACCGAAAAAATTTCCATTGCCTCCCAAGCTTCTGTGGGCAACAGCCTTGAAGGACCAACAACGTGAAACCACCATTTGTACTTATTGTTGATGATGAGCCTGATATTTGTCGCGTCGTTGGCGAGATTTTACGCGATGAAGGATTCGAGATAGATACCGCAGAAAATGCTGAGATTGCTCGGTCCAAATATTCAGCCCGAACCCCCGATCTCGTCCTTCTGGATATTTGGATGCCTGACACTGATGGAGTTACATTATTAAAAGAGTGGAAAGTGACTGAAAACGCCCCCCCTATAGTAATGATTTCTGGACATGGAACAGTCGAAACAGCTGTCGAATCTGTAAGAGCTGGCGCATATGACTTCCTTGAAAAACCTCTTTCTACCGCTAAGATGCTTGTCACTGTCGAGCGAGCTCTTGAGACTCGTAACCTAAAAGATGAAAATTTATTACTTCGGAATCGCCTCGCGCCTTCCTCTACACTCATTGGCAAGAGCATTACGATTGAGAATCTTCGCAAACAAGTTAAGCTACTGGCTATCAATAGCGATCAGATTCTAGTTTTAGGAGAAAGTGGTTCTGGAAAAAGTGTCGTTACAAGAGCACTTCACCGCGCAAGCTCTCGCGAGTCAGCAGTGTTTCATGAGCTTAAAATCATATCAATCGCCACTAACGCAGTGGCACAAAGATTATTTGGTCAAGAAAAAGGCGGTAGGACAACAGCAGGGGCGCTTGAAGAGGCGGGTGACGGCACTCTTGTCATTGATGAAATCGGATATCTTAATCTAGAGATACAGAAAATATTATTCGAAGCATTAATAAATAGATACTTTTATACGAAAACGAGTGCCGCACCAATAGCACTCCGCGCGAGGGTAATCGCAACCTCTTCGGAAGACTTAAAACAAAAAGTGGTTACAGGGACATTTCGAGATGATTTATATCAGTACTTCGCCAAAAACTCTATTAACGTGCCGCCACTAGAAGAACATCAAGAGGACATACCAGAACTAGTGGATTACTATACTAAGATTACGATAGAAAGTGAGCATCTACCCTTTCGAAAGTTTTCAACGGCAGCAATAAATCTAATTCGAAATCAAAAGTGGCCAGACAATGTGCGGGGACTTCGAAATGCAATTCAACAACTTCTGCTGACGGCCAAAGATGAAGAAATAGATGCTGAAGAAGTGCAAATTCTAATGCATAGCACGAATCAAATTACGAGTACGAATAGCAAAATAGAAATAGTTGATTCCTATGATCAACCACTGCGCAAAGCGAGAGAACAATTTGAAAGAGCTTACTTCTCATATCATCTAAGCTGTGCGGGCGGCAATATGACTGAACTCGCAAATCGAACAGGAATGGAAAGGACACATCTATACAGAAAGCTAAAAAGTCTTGACATTAACCCTAAATTAGCAAAAGAGAAAACAGATAGGAATGCCTGAGATGGCCGGAGCTGCATGAAAATTATTATTCTGGGTGCTGGGCAAGTTGGTTTATCCATGGCGGAAATCTTATCGCGGGAGAATAATGATATTACCCTAGTTGATAATGACCCCTATCAGCTTGAAGGTCTGCAAGATCGTCTTGATCTCCGAACGATCGAAGGCTCCGCCTCACACCCAGATGTTTTAGAAAACGCAGGTGGTACAGATGCGGACCTGATTCTGGCGGTCACAAACCAAGACGAAGTAAACATGGCGGCCTGTCAGATTGCATATAGTTTATTTCGCACACCAACAAAAATTGCGCGTATCAGATCAACCTCATATCTCGAACATCCCGACATCTTCTGCGATGAAGCAATACCAATAGACGTACTAATTAGCCCAGAAGACATTATTACTCAACAAATACTTCGACTAATCGAATATCCGGGCGCTCTTCAAGTAGTTGACTTTGCGGGAGGCCGAATTCAGTTAATTGGTCTCCGTGCGTATTTTGGCGGTCCACTAGTGGGTCATGAATTAGGTGAATTAAGAGATCACTTACCAACTGTTAAAACTCGTGTAGCAGCTATATACCGACAAAATCAAGCAATAATCCCGCATGGAGATACTGTTATTGAGCCAGACGATGAAGTGTTCTTCGTAGCCGCTCATGAAGATATTCGCGGAGTTATGAGTGAACTGCGTCTCGTTGAACAACCAGGAAACCGTATCATGCTGGCTGGCGCAGGTAATATTGGCTTACGCCTTGCTCAACTTCTAGAAGAAAGCCATTATCGAGTTAAGTTAATCGAGTCAAATCGGAACCGAGCACGTCAGGTATCAGAACTTCTTGAGCATACTGTAGTGTTGCATGGTAACGCAGCTGATGAAGACCTGATAACACAGGAAAACATCGAAAATGTGGAAGCATTTTGCTCCATAACAAATGAAGATGAAGCCAATATCTTGTCAGCAATGCTGGCAAAACGACTCGGTGCACGACGCGCAATGGCCCTAGTAAATAGATCGGCTTATGTCGACCTAGTTGAAAGCAAAATGCTTGATATTGCTATTTCCCCAAAAACTGCAACTGTTGGTATTCTGTTAGCACATATTAGGCGTGGCGATACCGTAGCTGTGCATTCACTTCGTCGAGGTGCTGCAGAAGTAATTGAAATAGTGGCACATGGTGACCCCTCCAGCTCACAAGTAGTAGGTAAACGAATAGATCAAATTGAATTTCCGCCAGGAACAACACTTGGTGCTATTCTTCGTAATGAGGAGGTAATTACTGCAAGTAAAGATATTGTTATCGAACCCGGAGATCACGTAATCATATTTGTAATTGATAAGCGACACATTCCTGAAGTCGAAAAATTATTCCAAGTGTCGGTCACTTATGTATGAGTAAGTAGTACTATTTTTTATGCGACCGCAAGTAATCACACGAATTATGGGGGTGCTACTCACGCTCTTTAGCATTTCTTTACTGCCTCCAACTGTAGTGTCATTTCTATTTAATGATGGCAATGAGATACCTTTCTTATCATCCTTTCTAATGACAATAATTACCGGCCTCTCTTGCTGGCTCATGACCCGACGCCACCAGAAAGAGTTAAGAATAAGAGATGGATTTGTAATCGTTGTTCTCTTTTGGACGGTTCTTGCTATTTTTGGCTCGCTTCCATTGTCGTTATCTACTAATCCTTCCATGTCAATTACGGATGCTTTCTTTGAGTCAATGTCGGGGCTTACGACTACGGGAGCAACTGTGTTGACTGGTATAGATGATCTCCCCATTTCAATTCGCTACTACCGTCAACAATTGCAGTGGCTTGGAGGCATGGGAATTATAGTGCTTGCCGTCGCGGTAATGCCAATGCTAGGCGTCGGAGGAATGCAATTATATAGAGCTGAGACACCAGGCCCAATAAAAGACAACAAATTAACACCTCGAATTAAAGAAACAGCTAAGGCGCTCTGGTATATCTATCTGGGATTAACTGCAGTCTGTGCAATAGCTTACTGGGTCGCGGGTATGTCTCTGTTTGACGCTCTTTGCCATAGTTTTTCTACCGTAGCGATCGGTGGTTTCTCCACTCATGATCAAAGTATAGGTTACTTTAATAGTCCGACAATTTCCGCGATTGCATCACTCTTTATGCTAATTGCTGGTATCAACTTTGCTCTTCATTTTGTTGCATGGCGTTCTAGAAAATTTTCTGTATATTTCCGAGATTCGGAGGTGCGGGCTTTTCTTTGGATTCTACTGGTACTAATTAGTATCACGACTTCAGTTCTTCTTATGGCAAATACATTTCCAACATTAGGTGAAACGTTTTGGCATGGAAGCTTCCAGGTAATTTCAATAGCTACTACAACAGGGTTTACTACATCAGGCTTTCACTGGTGGCCATCTTTCCTTCCTGCCATGCTGATACTAGCTAGCGCTATCGGTGGATGTGCTGGGTCAACCGCTGGCGGAATAAAAGTTGTTCGCAGTATCCTTCTTTATAAGCAGGGATTACGACAAATCGAATTGCTGATTCATCCAAAAGCCCTCATTCCAATTAAACTCGGAGGAAAACCCGTTTCAGAACATGTTCTTGAATCTGTCTGGGGATTCCTTGCACTCTACGTGCTAAGTTATGTCATTCTCGGTCTTGCCATGACCGCAAGCGGAACGGATTTGGTAACAGCATTTTCAGCAGTTACAGCATGTCTAAATAATCTGGGTCCAGGGCTCGGTCAAGTTGCTGAAAATTATGAAAATATTAGCAATAGTGGGAAGTGGATTCTATGCGGTGCTATGCTTATGGGGAGACTGGAACTATATACGTTGCTCGTACTGTTGTCTCCAGCATTTTGGAAAAATTGAGGTACGCTCGATAACCCTTAGTACAATCATTCAATTTAGTTGAAGATTAGAAACTGCCTAGAATCTTCTCGATCGCATCAGAAACTTGCTTAGGAGAGATCTTTTCAACACACTTATTGGGGCAGCTCTTGCGTCGATAACAACGACTGCAGTTAGCTTGTGGGGCACGTACGATAATCGTTGATCGATTATTGGGTCCGACTCTTTTTTCATCCGTCGGTCCAAATAGCGCTACAGTGGGACGTTGTTTTGCAGCTGCAACATGTAATGAAAAACTATCCATAGTCACGACAACAGGAGCCTGGCTAACAAATTCTGCGAATTCGCCGATCGATAGCTCTCCAGCTAAGTTAATCAACCTGGATTCTGGCAATCCCCCTATTGAAGCATCAATTGCAGGACGATCTGATTTCAAACCACTCAGAATAATGCGCACATCTTCTGGTAGTAGATTCGCTAGCTGCCTATAGTTGTTTAGTGGCCAGTCTTTTGTAGGCCAGCGACTAGTTGGACAACACAAAATCCAGCGCGCATTTTCCAAAGCATGTCTCGATATGATGCTACGAACCCGCTCTCGGTCTTTTCCTGATGCAAAGAGCTGAGTTTCATGCCCCCCTGGGCCAAGCCCAGCTAACTTCAAAAGGCCATTCATTTCATCAATCGCATGCCACTTTGGCTGGTGAAACCTATGTGCGAACCACCAGCGACCTTTAACGAATTTTTGCGATGCGCAAGCACCCCAAAGAAAAATAACAGTTTTCCATCGACCCTGAAAATCAATTGCTAACTCGTATTTTTGTTGTCGCACACTCTGAAAGGTTTGAATTAGATGCTGTACGACCCATACAGGCCTTCGCCACCACATCTCTTTTACCCGATATCTATCAAAAAGAATCACTTTATCGACATTTGGATTATGTCGATAAATGTCATAGGCTGTAGTTGAAGTCATTAAAGTCAAGCAGCAGTTCGGTAGCAACTTTTTGATCGCGTTAACTTGTGCGGTTGAATGCAATACATCACCCAGTGATGTCTGCTTTATCACCAGGATATTTAACCGGTCTGTGGGTAAATAGCTAGCTGTAGGGAGATTCTTTGCCATCAGGCCTATTCTTGAACCACTGAAGCGTCCAAAGATATTGTTCGGGACTGAGCCGAATACCTATCTCAAACGCATTATTTAAGGTGGATGCATCGATGAGCATATTACCTGTAGGGAACCCTGTCAGTGATGGGCAAATTTCTACTACATAACACCCATTAGCTAGGCGGCGTGTAAACACAGGGAATACCTTGGCGTCGGTTAATCGAGACAATCGATCCACTACTGAAACGGTAGCAGTTGGAACGCCGAAAAAAGAGGTGAACACTCTCTTTCTCGCCTCAGATACATCTTCATCAGGCATTATATATCCTGCATATCCGCTCCTCATGTGTTGAATAAACTGTCTTATACCTTGATCACGGAAAATTATTTGGGCCCCAAACCTGCCCCTGCCTTTCCATAAACGCCAGTTTACCAGTGGATTTCTTGTGCGCTTCATCATAGAAACAATCGGGTAAAATCTAGATAAATAAACGCCACCTATATCCATGCCGGTAGTGTGTGGCGTGACTAAAATTGTGCGTTGACCGCTATTAGCAATTTGCAGCCAGTTCTCTAGGCCCTTCACCGTGAATAACTGCTCAAGTCTAGCTTCTGAAGCCCACCAAATGAGACCGAGATCAATAATTCCTTTGCCATAAGCGCGAAAATGCTCCACTAGCATGCGCTGTCTTTCAGATGAATTTCGCTCTGGAAAGCAAAGCTCCAGATTAATTTCAACTATCCGTCGCCTCTTTCGGTTAGCAAGACGGAAAAGATCGCCTAACTGCGCACCGATTGCGCCGGCGACCCGTCTTGGCATCATTGAAGCCAACCAAATCAACTTTAATAGAGCAACATGGGTCCAATACTTAGGCCCCAGAAACTTAAATTGGAAGCGTGGTTCAGGCAACAATAAATCCGTAGACGATATTTTACCCCGAGACTTATTTCTGGCGCGCGGCGATACGCAGGCGAAGCGCATTGAGACGTATAAAGCCTTCGGCGTCACTTTGACTATACGTTCCACCATCATCCTCAAAAGTAACAACACCTTCATCATAGAGAGAATTGTTTTCAGAGGACCTCCCACGCACAATCACGTTTCCTTTGTACAGATCAAGATCAACAGACCCATTGACTGTAAGCTGAGACTTGTCAATCATTTCCTGCATCATAAGACGTTCTGGTGCCCACCAGTAGCCATTGTAAACAAGCGATGCATACCTGGGCATTAATTCATCTTTCAAATGTGCTACTTCTCGATCAAGAGTAATCGATTCGATTGCACGATGAGCGCGAATGAGTATCGTGCCACCTGGCGTCTCATAGCAGCCGCGTGATTTCATACCAACATAACGATTCTCCACGATATCGGCGCGACCTATCCCATGCTTAGAACCTAGTCTATTTAACACTTCCATGATTTCACCAGCTGGGTACTCAACACCATTTACCGCTATCGGATCTCCATGTTGAAAAGTTAGGTTAACTGATTCTGCCTTAGCTGGGGCAGCTTGAGGAGAAACAGTCCAACGCCACATATCATCACTGGGTGGAACACGAGGATCTTCCAGTTCACCGCCCTCATAGGAAATATGCAGCAAATTGGCATCAGTGGAATATGTCGAACTACCATCTGGCCGAGTGTCTACTGCAATATTGTTAGTCTTGGCAAAATCTACAAGTTTTTCTCGTGAGTTGAGTGCCCATTCGCGCCATGGAGCAATAATTTGAATCTCGGGATCTAGAGCATATGCACCTATTTCGAATCGAACCTGGTCATTACCTTTCCCGGTAGCACCATGAGCGATGGCATCGGCATGAGTCTTCGCTGCGATACGCACAAGATGCCTCGCTATCAGAGGTCGCGCAATAGAAGTTCCTAATAGATATTCTCCCTCATACAAAGCGTTGGCCCGAAAGATCGGAAATATGTAATCACGGGCAAACTCTTCCCGCAAATCCTCAATAAAAACGCTCTCGGCACCCATATCGATAGCTTTTTCCCTGGCGGCGTCTAACTCCTCGCCTTGACCCAAATCGGCTGTGAAGGTTACTACTTCACACTGGTACTGCTGCTGCAACCATTTCAGTATTACTGATGTATCAAGACCGCCAGAATAGGCAAGCACCACTCTTTTTATTTTATTCATATATAATAGTCGCTTCTAAAACGATCGTTAGTAAACACAAGTGTAACTATTTTCGCTAGGCTTAAATTAT
>MDTE01190800.1_pt1 | contig 47011 bp, 35 predicted proteins | sample 811231 | NCBI WGS metagenome assembly MDTE01 (sample SAMN05326651, study PRJNA326480) | marine metagenome | isolation source: seawater | place: Indian Ocean: Red Sea | collected 2010 | reverse complement strand
CTATGATTCTTGAAGCAATTATTATTGGGTTAACAGGCACAATAATTGGTACCGGTCTTGGCCTTTTTATTACATACTATGTGCAAGAGAATGGGATTGATTATTCTGAAGTCGTATCAACTATGTCGTCAGCATCAATGGTAATGCCAAATATTTTCTACGCAAAGATCACCCCAGATTTATATTATATCGGATTTATTCCTGGATTAATCGCTACTGTTTTAGGTACTATGTTAGCAGGAATTGCCATTTATAAACGTGAAATGGCACAATTATTTAAGGAACTAGAAACATGATAATAAAATTTATTTTTTTAATATTTTGTTCATTGTTAATTGGTCAAGCTAAAGAGATTACTGCTAATGAGATCATAAATGAAATTGATAAAAATTTAAATGCAAAAAGTAGAATATTAACAAGTAAAATGATTATTCATGGTCGACGTTCTAGTAGAACAATTGAATCAAAAAATTGGGTTATAGGCACAAATAAAGGGTTTACTGAATATCTTTCTCCAGCAAGAGAAGCAGGAACAAAAATGTTGAAATTAGATGATAAACTTTGGACATATTCTCCACAGACAGATCGTGTAATACAAATATCTGGTCATATGCTTCGACAATCAGTGATGGGTTCAGATATGTCATATAACGATATGATGGAAGATCGCCCAATGCAAGAAATCTATAATGCTAGTATCTCTAGCCAATCAGAAAAAATAAATAACAGAGATCATTGGATCATTCTAATGGAAGCAAAAGTAACTGGTCTTCCATACCCAAAACGTAAGTTATGGGTTGACAAAGAATACTACCTCCCAATCAAAGAAGAACTTTATGCAAAAAGCGGTAAATTACTTAAAACATCAAATCTAAGTGGTTTCAGAAAGGTACAGGGCCGTTGGTTCCCATCAAAATTTGAATATAAAGATGAGTTGAAAAGAAATAGCAAAGGGACTGAATGGATTATAGATGAAATTGAATTTGATGTGAATATACCCAAATCACGCTTTTCAAGAGCATTACTTAGAAAATAATAATATAGTCTCAATATGTGGTGTATGAGGAAACATATCAACCATAACACTATCTTTAATATTATACCCTTTTTCACTTAATATTTTTGCATCTCTAGCCTGTGTAGTTGGGTTACAGGATATATAGATAATTTTTTTAGCATTTAGTTTTGGTAAATATTGAACCATATCTGGATGCATACCTGCCCTTGGTGGATCAACAATAATAGTATCAGGCTTCGGTATTTTTTTTGGCAACTGACCGGATTTAAAAAATGTATCTAGATTAGCTTTTAAAAACTGTGTATTAGTAATCTTATTTATTTTTGCATTTTTCTCAGCATCTTCCAATGCTGATCGAATGACTTCAAATCCATAAACTTGCTTCACTTTATCGGATAAAAATAATCCAATAGTTCCTGTACCACAATAAAGATCATAAATTATCTCATTACCAGAAAAATCTGCTATTTTTTCAACTTGTTGATATAAACGCTCTCCTTGGATTGTATTTGTCTGAAAAAATGAATTTGCTGAAATTTCAAAACTGAGATCACCAATCTTTTCTTGTATTGTGGGACTGCCATATATAAGGGTTTCATATTCTCCGAATGATACATCAGCTTTACGTGTATTTATATTATTTACCATAGAAGTAATTTCTGGAATTTGTTTTAATAATCCATCAGTTAGAGGAGATAGCTTATTAATATCTTCATAAGCTGTTACAATATTTACCATTAACTGATTTGTGTTTATACCAAAACGCAGCATTAAAAACCTTAAGAAACCAACATGGGTCCTCGGATCATATGGCTTTAGTTCAGAATTATTTAAACAAATATCTCTAGCAATTTTTAATATTTGATTACCAATCCTCGGTTGTAAATAACAATTATCTATATTCAGTATTTTATCATACCTCCCTGTCATATGAAGCCCTAAAGCAAAAGATTTATCTACATTATCTGGCTCAGTTTCAAGAACCCAACGATTAGGTGAGAATGTAAACTCCATTTTATTTCTATAGTTAAATATCTCTGAAGCTCCAACTGTGTCATTTAATATAAAATTAGAAAAGTTTCCTAATCTTTTGAATGTATCTACTACTTGATTTTCTTTTTCTTTTAACTGCTCTTCATATAACAAATTTTGATGCTTGCTACATATATAATAATGATTACATCTTGGCTCTTCAATATACGGAGATTGTTTTAATATTTTTTGTACGCTTGCTTCTGCGTATCCTTTTCTCTTTTTATAAATCCGCACTAAAACTTTTTGCTTTGGTATTGCATTTTTTACAAATATTACAAAATCATTTTTACGTGCTAGTCCCATGCCACCATAAGCAAGAGATTCAATTTCTAACTCTATTTCAGTACCGCGTTTTATGGAAAAAGTTTGATTTGTTTTCATTTTATTAATATTTAAATATTACCAATTATCACGGGAGTGTTTTGTTCTAATGAATCTGATATAGTATATGCATTTAAAATAATTTTGATCATACGATTGGCATCATCATCACATTTTGCATATACCATCGCTAAAGGCTGTCCTTTTTCAATTTTTTGATTTAAACCCAATAAGTCTGTTAAACCCACACTATGATCAATTACATCTTTAGAATGTTTTCGCCCACCTCCTAATTCCACAACTCCCAACCCTATATCTCTAGTATTAATACTAGAAATAAAACCTGATATATTTGCTATTGCAGGTTTTACTATAGTAGCTTCAGAAAAATGGTTCTTTCTAGCATTTAATATATCTTTAGGGCCACCAAGTTCATAGACCATTTTTTCAAAAGTTTCTGCAGCCAAACCATTTTTTAATACTTCATTAACTTTTTTCAATGCATTCTTTTTTGATTCAAATAACCCAGAGATCATTAACATTTCAGTAGAGAGCGATAATATTAATTCATCAAGTCGATGATCTTTATTAATATTTTTCAAATAATTAATGGATTCAATAACTTCCAAAGAATTACCTACAGATGTACCTAATGGTTGATTCATATCTGTTATAGTCGCAGATGTTTTCATTCCAAATTTTTTTGAAACATTGACAATTGTAAGTCCTATTTCATTTGCGAATTTTAAATTATTCGCAAACGCACCATTACCTACTTTTATATCCATTACCAATCCATCTAAACCTGCTGCTAATTTTTTAGATAAAATTGACGCAGTAATAAGAGGTACTGATTCCACAGTAGCAGTTACATCTCTAACACCGTAAATAATTTTATCAGCGGGAGCGAGGCTTGTTGTTTGGCCAATGATAGCACAACCAGTACGTCTTACTACCTTTCTAAAAAGATTATTATCAGGAATTGTATTATATCCGGGTATCGATTCTAATTTATCTAAAGTACCACCAGTATGCCCCAGACCACGACCTGAAATCATTGGAATAAAAAGACCGCATGATGCAACTATTGGTGCAACCATAAGACTCACCTTATCACCGACACCACCTGTGGAATGTTTATCAATTACGGGGCCATCAATATCATCCCATAATAATCGTTCTCCAGATTGAACCATCTGATTTGTAAGGGAATAGATTTCTTCAATAGACATCCCTTGATAAAATACAGCCATACAGAAAGCAGCAATATGGCTTTCATTAATTGTTCTTTTTAAAATCCCATCAATATAATATTCAATTTCGTTGGGTTTTAAAGAAAAGCCATCTCTCTTTTTTCTAATTATTTCTTGAATAAGCATTTAAAATGGATTACAGATTTCTAATTACAATCAATAAAGTAATCTTAATGATATAGAAAAGCACAAAATTATTTTATTCAATAATTCAAAAGAAATTCACTTAAAAGAATTTGAACATTTTGAGTAGCTAGCTCTGCATTTTCTATTGTTTGTTCATGGCTTAATGTGAAATCGCTCATACCAGCAGCCATATTTGTAATAATAGAAATCGCAGCAACCTTAATTCCATAATACCTTGCTAAAATAACTTCTGGGACAGTTGACATCCCTACTACATTAGCCCCTAAAGATTTTGCTGCTGCAATTTCTGCTGGAGTTTCAAAATTAGGTCCACAGAACCAAATATAAACACCCTCATGCAAAGTTAGTTTTTTAGATTGTGCTATCAATCTAAATTTCTGAAGTAATTGACTATCGTAAGCATTAACCATGTCTAAAAATCTAGATGAACCCTCTTCACCAAATAATGGTGAGACGCCAGTAAAGTTTATATGATCAGTTAATAACATAATACTCCCTGGTTTGGCTTCAGACATGATGCTCCCCGCAGCATTAGTGACAACAAGAGTTTCACAGCCTAATTTTTTTAAAGTTGAAATAGGAACCCGCATCGCATCTGCTCTTCCATTTTCATAATAATGCGAACGTCCATTCAATAAAATCACTTCTTTATTATTTATAGTTCCTATTATGAATTCCCCTAAATGTCCATCAACACCTGCGTCAGGGAACCCTGGGAGTTCTCTATATTTAATGATAGTTTTATCTAGAATATGCTCTGAAAAAATGCCTAACCCGGAACCAAGAATTATTCCAACTTTTGGCTTAATCCCTTTTACCTTAGAATGAATAATATCAATAGCTTTTGTCATAAAAGATCATCAAACCCCTATTGGGTGCCAAGTAGTTTTTGTTTCCTGTGTTTTTAAAATATAATATGGGTCTTGAGATGATTCTTTCAATAAATCTTTATCTGAATATAGAATAACCCTTTTTACATTTAATGCGGCATTCATTTTAATTGTTTTGATTCTTTTATTATTATCTCCACAATAAATAATAGTGTTTACATCCATATGTGATGAAAAATGCTCTAAGAGTTCTTCAACCTGCCCAGTTAATATATTCACTACTCCATTTGGGATATCCGATGAGTGTAATACTTCTGCAAATGATATAGAACATAATGGCTTTGATTCAGATGCAAGAATTACAATAGTATTACCCCCAGAAAGAGCAGGAGCTATAATTGATACAAGTCCCAATAAAGATGATTCATTTGATGCAATTGCCGCAACTACTCCTGTTGGTTCTGGGATTGTAAAATTAAAATACGGAATCGATACTGGATTTACTCGGCTAAAAATTTGTTGGTATTTATCCGCCCAACCTGCATAATAGATTAAACGATCAATAGAAAAATTAATCTCTTTTTCAGCTTGACTCTTTGTGCTACCCTGCATTGCAAGTTCAGCAATAAATTGTTCGCGTCTACCTTCAAGCATTTCAGCAATACGATAAATTATTTGCGATCGATTATATGCTGTTTTACCAGACCAACCATTCACTGCTGTTCTAGCTGCAACTACCGAATTTCTAAAATCTTTCCTAGAACCTCGACAAATATTTACTATAGAGCTATCCTTAGGACTTTGCCACTTTATATACCTCCCTGATTCAGTCCTTGGGAATTTTCCATCAATATAAAGCTTATAGGTCTTTTGAACATTAATTCGTTTGCTCATTTTTTCAATTCCTTATCAGTAAAATTATTATAATCTACCTATCAATTTTTATTCCAAATTCACATACCCATGAAGACCTTCAACTCCACCTTCACTTCCAACACCACTTTCTTTATAACCACCAAAAGGTGATGCGGGGTCAAACTTGTTAAATGTGTTTGCCCAAATTACACCTGCACGAATTTCTTTTGATACTTTAAAAATCTTCGACCCTTTATCTGTCCATATCCCACCTGAAAGACCATATGGGGTATTATTAGCTTTAGATATTACTTCATCAACGGTTCGAAAAGTTTGAATCGCTAATACTGGTCCAAATATTTCATCTTGAACAATGCGATTTGATTGACTTACATCAGTAAATAATGTTGGTGCATACCAAAAACCTTTTTGTGGTAATTTGCAAACCGGTTGATAAATTGACCCACCATCTTTTTTACCTAGCTTGGTATACATTTCAATTTTCTTTAGCTGCATCTTGGAATTTATAGCTCCAATATCAGTATTTTTATCTAAAGGATTTCCAATATTTAAAGTTCCTATACGGGTTTTAAGTTTTTCAATAATATTATCTGAAACTCCTTCTTGAATATATAAACGTGATCCAGCACAACACACATGACCTTGATTAAAAAATATTGAATTAACTATTCCTTCAACAGCCTGGTCAATCGCAGCATCTTCAAAAATAATATTGGCGGCTTTACCTCCCAATTCTAAAGTATATTTCTTTTTAGATCCTGATAATGCATTCATAATATATTTACCAACTTCTGTACTTCCTGTAAATGCAATTTTATCAATACCTGGATGCTCTACTATTAATTTCCCTGTTTCGCCACCACCTGTAACAATATTAACAACACCTGGTGGTAATTCAGCTTCTTGAATAATTTCAGCTAACTTCATGGCAGTTAAAGGAGTTGTCTCAGCTGGCTTTAATACTAATGTATTACCCGTTGCTAATGCAGGAGCTATCTTCCATGCGGCCATAAGTAATGGAAAGTTCCATGGAATAATTTGACCAATTACTCCAAGTGATTTTGGTGAACGACCTGGGAACGCATACTCTAATTTATCAGCCCAGCCTGCATAATAAAAAAAATGAGCGACAGCGAGTGGTATATCCACATCGCGTGATTCACGAATTGGTTTGCCTCCATCCATAGACTCTATAATAGAAAATTCACGTGCCCTCTCTTGTAATAATCGGGCAATACGATAAATATATTTCCCTCGTTCTTTGGCTTCCATCTTTGACCATATTTTTTCATATGAATCTCGAGCACTTAATACTGCTATATCTACATCTCTATTATTTGCATCAGATACCTTTGCTATTCGGTTTTCTGTTGCAGGATTAATTGTATCAAAATAATTCCCAGATTTACTTGGTACAAATTTCCCATTAATAAATAAATCATATTTATCATTTAATATTATATGATCCACACTTTCTGGAGCTGTACTATATTCCCATGATTTTTTAATATTCATTTTTCTTTTGGTTAATCGATTGAAAAATAATCTTTTGATTGGTAATTGCCTGATGTTTGTTTTGCAATTTGCATCAATACATCATTTGCTAAAGAACTAGCACCAAACCGAAATAGATTTGGTGATAACCAATCATCTCCTAAAGTTTCTTTAACCATGACTAAATATTGAATTGCTTGTTTTGCAGTACTAATCCCTCCTGCAGGCTTCATCCCAATTTTTTCCCCAGTTTTATTTTTAAAATCTCTGATTGCTTCAAGCATTGTTAATACTACTGATGGAGTAGCCGCCGGAGATATTTTACCAGTAGAAGTCTTAATAAAGTCTGCCCCTGATTCCATTGCAAGATCACTAGCCAAACGAACATTGTCCAATGTCACTAGCTCACCCGTTTCTAGAATAACCTTTAAATGAGCTTCCCCACATGCATTCTTAACAGCACAAATCTCATCTATAACATAATTATAGTCTCCTTGAAGAAATCTCCCGCGAGAAATTACCATATCTATCTCATCAGCTCCTGCATCTACTACTGATTTAACTTCATTCAATTTTGATTCAAGATCTGCCATGCCACTTGGGAAAGAGGTTGCTACCGAAGCAATTTTGATCCCAGTATCATTTAGTTCGTTTTTTGCAATAGGAACCATATTGGGATATACACAAACTGCGGCTACATTTGGTAAATCAGGGAATTTATCATGTAAATGCGCTGCTTTATAGCAAAGTTGTTTAATTTTACCCGGAGAATCTTTGCCCTCCAAAGTGGTTAAATCAATCATACTCAATGAAAGACTTAAAGCTTGAAACTTCGATTCATTTTTAATACTTCTTGAAAAAATTCGTGAAACTCTCTCATCAGTATTTATCTGATCAATTGGGATTTTATACAAATTATTTTGTGCAGTCATAATATTTTATTTACATATAAAATTAAGTGTAATAGTTGGATATTAAATACATCTTCTTTAAATGCACGATTGAACCTTTGCAATTAATTGTTCTGCGTCTTTTAAATCTGGGGCTTCTGCATATATTCGCATTATTGGCTCTGTATTTGATTGTCTTAAATGAACCCAGCGATCTTCCCAAGTAAATTTAACTCCATCTTCTATATTTTTATCTGCATCAGGGAATAATGATTCAACATAATTAATTAAAACATCTGGCTCAACTCCAGCTAAATTTATTTTATCCTTAATAATTGTAAATTGTGGAAGAGAATCATAAATCTCACTTAAAGAATTATCTGTTTGTGACATGCGATTTAATACCATGGTTGCGCCAACCAAAGAATCTCTACCCAAATGACATTCTCTTAAAATCACCCCTCCATTACCTTCTCCTCCTAATTCTGATCCAATTTCATTCATCTTATTTACTACATTTATTTCACCAACCTTAGATCTAATAACTGAACAATTTTTGTTATGTACTAATTTATCTAATGCTAATGATGTTGACAAATTGACTACAAATTTTTCTGATCTTTTAGTATCATTTAAATATCCATCTGCAGCCAAGACTAATGTATACTCTTCTCCCAATGGCTTCCCTTTTTCATTAACCACTGCTAACCGGTCAGCATCAGGATCTATAGCAAATCCAGCATGAGCTCTTTTTTCAATTACTAAATTAGAAAGAGCTGATAAGTTTTCCGGTATCGGTTCTGTACCGCGGGTAAATTCTCCACTCGGTTCACAATTCAGCTGGATCACTTCACAGCCAAGAAATTCTAACATAGCTGGCAAAGCATATGACCCTGCTCCATTAACTGCATCAATCACTATCTTAAATTTTTTTTGCTTTATACGATTCAAATCAATACAAGATAGACTAACACAAGCAATAACATGTTTTTGAATTGCATTAGCTTCTGGCCAAATAATACCTCTTTCATCAGCCTTTTCAACATATTCATTTTTATCAACTAATTCAAATAATTGATTGCAATCTTTTGAATGAAAGAAAGTACTATCTGATCGAACAAATTTTAAACCATTCCATTCAATTGGATTATGACTAGCTGTGATAATAAATCCACCAACAGCTTCAGTATTTTTTACCATAAATTGTACTGTTGGAGTAGGTACAATTCCACAATCAATTACAGTTCGTCCTAAACGATTTAATTCACCCATCATTTCCTCAGCTATATCTTCTCCTGATGGACGACTATCACGACCTGAAATGATTATACCATCAGGAAAAAATAAATGTAGTGCTCTTGCGTAACTAATTGATAATTCTGGCGTAATGTCTTGCTTGATCAATCCTCGTACACCTGATATACTTCTAATTAACATAATATTTATATAAAGTTCTAATTAAAAAATGAATATAGGAAATTCGGGATTAGTAAACGTTCTTCCAAAAGAAAAGCCCCGGTAAACCCGAGGCTTTATTTTAGTCTATAAAGATAGCTATTTTCGACGCCTACGACGTTGACGACTTGCTCGCGGGTTATTCCGCAATGCTTCTATTCTAGCAAGTCTAGCAATACGACGGGCAGTCTTTTTACGCGCTTCCCGTTTCGCATCACTTGGTTTTTCATAAAAGGCTCTTGTACGAACTTCACGCAAAATCCCTGCTCTTTCCCACATCTTTTTAAATCGACGCAGGGCGCGTTCAAATGATTCCTTTTCTCTAACCTGAACTTCAACCACTTAAATCACCTCCAAAGTGTAGCTTGTGGTTTGTAATTATTAATCTAAAAAAGCCGGCCATTTTACTGGTTTACTGTACATTTTACAAGTATTAAACCATCGATGCAAATTCATCTATTGTCAAAGTCTCAGGCCGTCTTTCAAAATTTATTTTTTTTTGTATGCTTTCTGGTATGTCCCACCCTTTTAATGTATTACGTAACATTTTTCTTCGTTGAGAAAACGCTGTTGCAACTAGTTTATTAAATCTTTCATACTTTTCATCTACAATAATTGGGTTTTCCTTTTTTGTAAATCGTATAATTGCTGAATCAACTTTTGGTCTTGGAATAAATACTGTTGGCGGTACCGTAAAACAATATTCAATATCTAAATAAGCACCTACAACTACTGTTAATCTTCCATACGATTTAGTACCTACAATAGCTGAAAGTCGTTCCGCAACTTCCTTTTGCACCATAATAAAAGCATCATCCCAATATTCAAATTGCTCAATTAGCCAAAAAATTATAGAAGATGTAATATTATAAGGAATATTACCAATAATACGTACAGGATTAGAGATTGGGAGTGCATCTATCTCCTGTAATAAAATATCTCCTGCAATTATATACAGATCATTTAAATCGTCTCGATCTTTTAAGTATTCAATAAGCAAAGGATCAATTTCAACTGCCGCCATTTCTTTAACCTTGGGAAAAATCATCTCAGTTAATACTCCTTCTCCAGGGCCAATCTCAATAATTGAATCAGAATGTTTTGGGTTGATAGTTCTACAAATGCGATCTAAAAGATTAAGATCAGTTATAAAGTTTTGACCCCATTTTTTTCTAAATGGATGGTTTACATTTCTAATCATTTTATTTTTTTTCAAAACTTTGAAGGAGAATCCTGAAAGCTATCTAGCCCAAAAAGAGCCGTAGCATTATCTGATGTTTTCTCAGCAATTAAATCTAATGTTACATCAAAAATCTTTGCTAGTTCTTCTGCTACAAACCTTGTGCGACCTGGTTCATTGGGCTTACCACGAAATGGGACAGGACTTAAATAAGGACAATCGGTTTCGACTAAAATCTTTTCTAAAGGTAATTCTTTTGCAACTAAGGGTAAATGACTATTTTTAAATGTAATGTTACCTGAAAATGATATATAGTATCCTAGTTCAATAAATATCTTTGCCGTCTCAAGACTGCTGGAAAAACAATGAGCCACTCCACAAACATCTGGATATTCTTTTAAAATTTTAATTACATCGTAATCCGCATCTCTATTATGAAATATAATTGGCTTTTTTAATTCTTGGGCTATTTGCATTTGTGAGCGAAAAACAGATTTTTGTATTATTGGATTTGAAATATTTCTAAAATAATCTAACCCCATTTCTCCAACAGCAACCATTGAACTGTGAGATAAAAAATCATAAATTTTTTCAACAAAATTTTTTGGAGCATCTTTTGCATCATGTGGATGAATGCCTGCAGATGCATAAATATTTTGATACTGCTGGGCTAGTTGCAAACATTCTTTTGCATCATCTAAATTTGTAGCAACACAAATAAATCTGTTAACTCCTAATTTTGATGCTCTATCAAGTACCGCAGGTAGATCATTTTTTAGATCATCATAAAATAGGTGGCAGTGAGTATCAGTTAGCATTTATAAAAATCTTCTCGTAAAATGTTAGGCAAAACTAAAATCATTTTTTGATTATCACGATAATGAAATTACATAAAACTATACAATTACTGTTTTTTTCTTCATATTTATTCTCATCGAGTCTTAATTATGGAGACACTTTAGTAATTAATCCAATTACCTGGTCTACTCCTTCTCCAGAAGGATGGAATGCGCAATACAAACAAAAAATTAATTTCCCTAAAACAAATGATGAGTGGGCAAGGATTATTATGGTACAAACATTAAAATGTGATTCAGCCACAAAAGGTGATAAGTATCCATGTGGTGAATGGGACTATATATGGAATACTCTTGTTGAAGTTCCAGTACTAGATACTATAGAAATATTCTCTATTGGTAGTTTTGTTACACCATATGGTAAGCAATTAATTATGGGTGGTAAATCTGGATGGGAATGGACTTATGATATGACTGACTATGCTAGTATTCTTCGTGGTGATAGAAATGTAATTGTAGGCAATAATCAAGAATTATTAGATCTCAAATTTTTATTTATTAAGGGTAAACCAATAAGAGATGTATTGGCAGTAAAAAACATCTACCCATATGGTCATCATAAATATGGCCCCTTAGCAGATGATGAAATTCTAAAAATTACAAATATTATACTTAATTCTAATGCAGAAGGGTATAAGTTGAAAGCAGTTATATCTGGTCATGGGCATGCTGGTCCTAGAAATTGCTGTGAATGGGATAGTAAAACCCATACTTATTATTTGAATGGATGGGAAATATTTCGTTGGAATGTTTGGAAGGACTGTGGAAATAACCCAATGTACCCTCAAGGAGGTACATGGCCATTTGATCGTGCTGGTTGGTGCCCTGGAACTAAGGTAGATGAGTATGAATTCGAGCTCTCACCTTTTGTAAATCCTGGCGATACTATAAAAATTGACTATGGAATTGAGCCATATAAGGATGATGGTGAAAAAGATGGAGAATTTAGAATGTCGCATCAATTATTTGCTTATGGGCCACCAAATTTTAAAATTGATGCGGAAGTAGTAGAAATCATTACTCCAAATGCAAAAAGTAAATATAAACGTTTTAACCCATCTCTTTCACACCCTAAAATTATAATCCAAAACTCTGGGGAATACATTCTTAAAACTTTAGATATTTATTATGGGATTAAAGGACGGAAAAAACAAAAGTTTAAATGGTCAGGAGATTTAAGCTTTCTTAGCCAAGAAGAAATATATCTCCCACTTTTCAATTGGCATGGATTATCAAAAAATCCTATTTTTGAAATCATTTTAAAAAACCCAAATGGGAATGTCGATGAGAATCAAATCAATAATGAGTTAACTTCAGTTATTCCATTACCAAAAATATTCCCAAAAGAATTTAGATTGCAAATTATTACAAATAATATGAATCGATCTAGAGAAAATTCTTTTACTTTAACAGATAATGTTGGAAAAGTTTATTACTCAAATAATGTCTTTTCAGATTCAACCGAATATACTTTTATGATAAAATTAGATAATGGTGATTATCAATACTTATTCAAGGATGATATGGAAGATGGAATTTCAAAACATTGGTGGAATAGGAATAGTGCTCCTGAAAAAATTGGAATAGATGGAGAGATGAGGTTTTTATCTATGGCAGGAGATACTCTACACGAATTTGATCCTGATTTTGGACAACAATTATTACTGAATTTCAGGGTTGGTAGGCTACCATAATTAATGACCTTTTTCACCAAATCTCTTTTTTATGCAATACCATCTTTTTTAATTCTAATTATAATTGAATCAATTTTAGCAAAGCGAAAAAAACAAATAATAAATCAGCCGCCTGATCTGATATCTAGTTTAAGCTCTGGTATTACAAATATTACTAAAGATGGATTAAAGTATAGTGTGGTAATAGTAAGCTATCCATGGCTTTTAGATAAATTAATGCTTTACAAATTAGAACCAATCTGGGCAGCTATCTTCATCGCATTTATAGTGCAAGATTTCACTGGGTACTGGATACATCGACTTAACCATAGAGTAAATATCTTTTGGAACAGACATGTCATTCATCACAGTAGTGAAGAATTCAATCTATCTAGCGGCCTACGCCAATCTATTTCTGAAACATTTCAGTTCAGTGCAATACTTATGATCCCTGCTGCTATATTAGGAATATCACATAAAATTTTTATTATAATCGGCCCTATTCATCTTTTTATGCAGTTCTGGTATCATACAAGATTGATTAATAAAATGGGCTGGTTAGAAAAAATTATCGTCACACCGTCTCACCATAGGGTACATCATGCAATCAATCCGGAATATATTGATAAAAACTATGGACAAATTTTTATTTTCTGGGATAAAATATTTGGATCTTTTCAAGAAGAAAAACTAGATATCCCCCCTGTATATGGTATTCTAAGGCCAGCTGAAACATGGAATCCGATCTTAATTAATTACAAACATCTTTGGCAATTATTAAAGGATGCATACCACACATCTAAAATTTGGGATAAAATTAGAATCTGGTTTATGCCAACAGGATGGCGGCCTAAAGATGTAATTAAAAAATTTCCTATTCATACCACTAATAATCCTTACAAAAGATCAAAATACAAAACTTCTAATTCTCTATTAATTATTTTATGGAGTGGTATTCAACTTGCTATCTCTGGATCTTTAGTCCTTATTATTTTTTCAAATGTAGAAAACATCGGGAAAAACCTAACTACTCTAGGATGCATATTTATAATGATAAATATATTTTCGTATACTTCTTTATTAGATGGGAATCATATTATTGCTCTATTTTCGGATGGTTTTAAATTACTTATAATGGGCTCTATGCTGCTTTTATTAAAAGGACAAATTATCCCCCCTAGTATCATCATTGTATTTTTATATGGAATATTATCTACTTTAGGCACGATCTATTTTTATAAAAATCCTAAACTTTTATTTAATATTAAATTAGTTAATTAAAAATTATTCACTTATTAATCTGTCTATTTTTGAATTCAGTATTTAGTTGTTATATTGACAAACTGAATTAATATCAATATGCCAAAGAAAAAAAACAAATTTAAATTTCTATCTAGTAATATAACGCGCAGAGACTTCATTTCTGGCTCATTGTTTGGAGCTGGCTCAGCATTACTATATGCAAATACACCATGGAATTTTTTAAAATCTAAAACCAAACATAAACCTATAGGTGTCTATAGCGATCCCTGGACGGGATTTGGAGGTGTTGGTGACTATGGGATTTCTAATGGGAATGTAGCGTCTACTCGTGATGCTGCTCATCTTATCCGAGATGAGAATATGAATAACCTCATCAAAAATGCTGAAGAAACAGGTGAAGAGTATGATATGGTTATCATTGGTGGAGGCTTCTCAGGTATTGGCGCTGCCTATGAATTCAAAAAGACATATGCCGATAGAAAGAAATGTCTAATTCTGGAGAATCACCCAATATTTGGAGGCGAAGCAAAGCAGAATGAATTTGATGTTGATGGCTACAGAATATTTGCTCCACAAGGGTCTAACGATTTTGGACTACCAAATAAAGATGATGATAGCTTAATCGCAGAAATTTATAGAACTACTGGCCTACCTTTTGAATTAAAGTTTGTTGAAAAGAACCCAAGTAAATCTGTAATAGATACTCCTTTAGATAATTACTATGGTGTTTTTTGGGAAGAAGAAAGGTACGATACTGGTTATTTTATGGGTAAAGATTCTTCAAAACCCTGGATCATTAATCCAAGAAGAGATCGTTTAGCTCGTATGCCATGGCCCAATGATTTTAAAGCTGAATTGAATCGTGCTTTTGATGATAATGAAACTTATTATAAAGGGGATATCAATAAGATCGATACTTGGTTAGATAGTATGACTTATAAAGAACTATTAGAAAAAGAAATGGGTTTTAGTCCTAAAGTCACTGAATATTTTGATCCAATAGTAGCCATTTCCATGGGAGCAGTTGGTTGCGATGTCTTATCTGCTTATTCTGCTAGGCAATTGGAAATGCCTGGTACAGAGGCTAAGTATATTTATGATAGTAGTATGGATGATTATGATGTAGGTGTCTATAGTTATCCAGGTGGGAATACTGGAATCTATAGATATATCCTAAAATACTTAATGCCAGAAGCTATTTCTGGGCCTAAAGAATTTGAAGCCATTTTATACAATAATATTAACTTTAAAGCTTTAGACCGACCGGGGAATGCTATAAACATAAGGCTCAATTCTACCGTAATATCTGTTCAACATGATGGCCCAGCAGAAGAATCTGAATATGTTAAGATTATATATTACCAAGATGGAAAATTTAAAAAGATTATTACCAAATCAGTTGTCATGGGTATAGGTGGCTGGGTCGCAAAAAAGATTATCCCTGATTTACCAAAGACAATCCTAGAAGCTTATAATGAATTTTACCATGGACCTATATTAACTGTCAACGTGGCCGTTCGCAACTGGCAATTTTTAGATAAACTGGGTATTTCATCTGGACGAATATTTGAAGGGTTTGGCAATTTTTTCTCTATACGAAGGCCTATGATTACGGGTAAGTATACCCAGCCCTATGATCCAAAAAAACCTATTGCACTAACATTTTATGTCCCATTTAATATGCCTGGTTACTCAATAAAGGAACAGGGCCCATTGGGCCGCCTTGAACTATTAAATAAATCTTATTCTGAATATGAACAAGAAATAGTAGAACAAATGACAGCAATGTTTTCAAGTTCTGGGTTTGATGCTGAGCGAGACATCGCAGGCATTATATTAAATCGCTGGGGACATGCTTATATATCTCCACAACCTGGTTTTCACTTCGGTATAGATGGTAATAAAGCACCAAGGGAAATAGTAAGAAATGGTTTTGGCCGTATACAATTTGGACACTCTGAGCTCAGTGGGTATATGAGTCATACTAGGGCACTTAATGAAGGATCTCGGGCAGCAATAGACGCCATGAAATTCATTTAGAAAATTTTAGAGAAAAAAATTTTCTATCTTGCTAAATTATTGCTTACAAAGTTTGCGACACATAAGTTTTATCTAATGATTAAAAAAAGGGTTTGTTATGATTCATTACTTACTTGCTGGTGGGATTTTTATGATACCAATTTATCTTTCCTGGTGTTCTTTAATTTTTATCTTATTTAAAAATATAAAAGGCCCATACAATATTGATAAAATTATTTTAATTGGTTCTGCTACTTCAATATTTGGTATCATTGCATCAGCTATTGGGATTAATAATGCTTTGACTATTGTTCCAGATATTTCAAGGATAGCGCCACAAATCCTATGGGATGGTTTAAAAAACTCTCTAGTGACTACATTTTCAGGTGGATTTGTCTTATTATTTTCCACAATCTGCTGGTATTTCTTATCCAAAAAATATAATTCACAAACTTTATAGATTAATATTTAAATCTTACTCTAAATGTATATTTTCTTTTAATCTAATATTATTCAGTATAATGAAAATAAAATCTAAATCAGGTTATATTTCCATTGATATATTATTTACTGATAATTAATTAAAAAGAGCCCCACATTTGTGGGGTTTTTTGTTTGTGGTATGATGGGTAGATTTGCAAATGAATGAAAGAATAGAATCCATTGATATATTACGAGGGTTTGCGTTGCTTGGGATTCTCATTATGAATATATCAAGTTTTGCAATGCCTTCAATGGCATATTATAGTCCGGTAGTATATGATATCAATCCTTTGAACCACATTATCTACTCAATTACTCATATAATTGCAGATCAAAAATTTATGGCAATATTTTCAATGCTTTTTGGAGCTAGTACAATCCTATTTATAAATAGTGTAAAAAAGAAAGAGAAGAGCCCTTTGTTATTATTCTACAGTCGAAATTTTTGGCTTCTTATGTTAGGTTGGATTCATTCTACATATCTTTGGTATGGTGACATATTATTATTCTATGCACTTTGTGCTTTTGTACTATTCCTTTTTAAAAACTTATCTCCAAAAAAAAAATTCATTTTAGGTTGCCTTATATATCTTTTACCTACTTTTTTAAATTATGCTACTTATGAATATGTAATTAATCATTTAGGTCAAGAAGAACAGGATGTTATTATTAAACACTGGAATCCTTCAAATGAGATATTGCAACAAGAAATAGATGCTTACCGTGGGTCCTATAAGAAACAAGTTCAACACAGAGCCCAAATGTGGTCGTCAAATGAATATAATGAAGATAAATCAAGCGGTGGCATTGGTGCAGGCATCATTGGACTATCACTATTAATAGACCTATTTTGTAGATCATTTGGAATGATGTTAATTGGGATGGCTTGTTTTTCGTGGGGCGTTTTTAGCAATACTCTTACTAAGACATTTTATAAAAAACTAGTGATTTATGGCTTTGGTATCGGGTTGCCATTATCAATGATTGGATTATTTTACACCTATTTATATGATTGGAATTGGAAGTACATACAATTTTTAGGTCGATCTCCAAATAATATAGCCACTCCATTAATTGCTTTTGGTTATGTAGGAGTTATTATGATTTGGATTCAAGAAGATAAATTTAAAAGTCTTCAAGAAAAATTGAGAGCAATTGGTAAAACTGCATTAACTGCATATTTAATTCAAACATTGATTTCTACATTTATATTTTATGGAATTGGACTAGGCTTATTTGGTTATGTTAACAGATTATATCAATTGGTTATAATGTTTTTTATTTGGGGTGTGCTTTTAAAATTATGCCCTCTATGGTTAAGTAAATATCAGTTTGGGCCAATAGAATGGATATGGAGAATATTAACACATATGAAAATGGTTAATCTATTGAAACAAAAAAATTAAAAGATTTAGCCTCACAATTATAATTTTTAGATATAGCATGGTTACATTATAAATATTTAATAATAAATATTTCTTAAACTGAAAAAAAGATGATGTAATTATAACTGTACACGAGGGAATAATGGTTGATGTTCATTTAATTTATTCCCTGGCTTCAAACATCCCCATTGTAAATCCATACCTTTAACATTTAATACTTCAAGCAATAAAGCGGTTCTATTAGGCATTACTGGCGATAATAAAACTGCACTTATTCTTAGAGCTTCACCAGCCGTATATAGTATTCGACCAGCAGCTATTTTATCTTTTTTTACAAGTTTCCAAGGTGCATTTTCTTCCATATATTTATTGATGCTACGAACATATTGCATTACTTCTTCGATACCTTCATTTAATTTCATTGCTTTAATTAAAACTCCAACTTTAGTAGCTAACATCTCTCCATTAGATTTAATAATTAATTCCGATTTAGTAAGGTTACCAGGTGCGGGAATTTTTCCATCATAATTTTTTTTCATAAGGGTAGAAATACGACTAAGAAGATTACCAAAATCATTTGCTAAATCACTATTATAGCGTTTAATAAATGATTCCATGGTAAAATTTGAGTCATGCCCTAAAACCATTTCTCGCATTAAATAATATCTTACTGGATCAACTCCATAATCATTTATTAAATCCATTGGATTAATTACATTGCCTAAAGATTTACTCATTTTTGATTCAGCCATAAGCCACCATCCATGTGCAAAAATAGATTTAGGTAGTTCTATACCCGCAGACATAAGCATCGTAGGCCAATAAACGGCATGAGTGGTCAATATATCCTTACCAATTAAATGAATAGATGCTGGCCACCATTTTTTGAAATTATTGTTATCGGTTCCATAACCTAATGCACTTATATAATTAATTAAAGCATCAAACCAAACATAAGTAACATAATTTGTGTCAAATGGAAGTTCGATCCCCCAACTTAAACGCGATTTAGGTCTAGAAATACATAAATCATTAAGTGGCTGATCTAAAAACGCTAAAATCTCATTTTTGCGATGTTCTGGTTGAATAAAATCTGAGTTATTAGTTATGTGTTCAATTAATTTACTTTGATATTTACTCATTTTAAAAAAATAATTCTTTTCATTAAGCGTCTTTATATCTCTAAAATCACCACTTTCAGCTTCTTTTTCTGTAATAAATCTTTCTTCAGATACAGAATAAAGTCCTTCATATTCAGCTTCATATATATCATCATTATCCATTACGGTTGTCAAAATATCTTTAACAACTTTTTTATGTCGATTTTCAGTGGTACGAATAAAATGGTCATAAGAAATATGAAGCATCTCCCATAATTCAGTAAATCTTGGGGCCATTGCATCACAATGTGATTGAGGATCTATATTTTGTCCATCTGCTGCTTGCTGTACTTTTTGACCATGCTCATCTAGACCTGTAAGAAATAAAGTATCAACTCCTATATTGCGATTATATCTAGATAAAACATCAGCTAGAATTGTAGTATAAGCATGACCTATGTGTGGCTTATCGTTTACATAATAAATCGGTGTAGTAATATAAAATGAGGTTTTCATCTGTTCAAATATTTGTGAATTCGAGTTAAAAGATTAGTCAAAATTAAGGGCATATGGAGATTTTTTGGGATGGATAATATTGTATTTTCTAATTCAAAATTAATAGAAGAATAATCTGCTTTAGGAAATAAATTAATTAATTGTTCCATAGATAATCTAAAATCAGTCTTATGCAATATATCATCAACATTTTTATTTAAACGATTTACTGAACGAAACCAAATTTGAATTAATTTAAAATGCAAAATAAATAGATCAATATCTTGATGTGCCAAGCGTGAGTATGTTTGAATAAATTTACGCCACTGTTCTGGATCCTTTTTTGATATCATATTAATTAAACCATTAAGTAATTTAATTAAACTTTCACCTGACTCTTTTATAAGAGCTTTTGCTTGATGTATATTGCCCTGACTTAATCCTACCAATATATTTATTTCTGATTCTTTTATCATCTTTTGTTCAAACCAATATTGCATGTATTCATCATCTAGTTTTGAAATCCCTAAACGTTGACAACGAGATATTATTGTTGGTAATAATAATTCCATGTGATCCGTAACTAAAATTAAAGTTGTATTTTCAGGAGGCTCTTCTAAAATTTTTAGAAGTGCATTCGCTGATTCTCCTTGACCTCGAGATAAGAGATGAGCATCAAAAATTAAAACAATTTTTTGCCCTTTCCCTTCCATTTTAAAATATAATTTTTTTCGTAATTGCCTAATTGATTCAATTAATATCCGATTAGATTTAGGAATCCTAATTTTAAATAATAAATCTTTTGATTTATTATCAATAGCTTTAGTAATAAAATCTAAATCCTTTTTATTTATATTTTCTAAATCATCATTATTTTTAACTGAATTTTTGATAGCTGGGAGTGGAAATATTATATGTAGTCTTTCATGCTGAAGTTGATTAAACCTCTGGCAGGATGGACAAGTATCACATGGAAATTTTTGAGGCTTTTCACAATTTAATAATTGAGAAAACTTTATTGCTAAAGCTTCTTTACCACTACCAGATGGCCCCGAAAATAAATATGCACTACCAATTTGTTTTGAATCATGTATTCGGACAAGATAATCCCAAACTTGGTTTTGTGCTTTAATTATGTTCAAAGATATTACTTTTTTCTCAACCACAATTCAGGATCTAATTTTTGGCCTTTGCCCCAAATTTCGAAATGAAGTTTTGACCCATTAATTGATCCAGACTCACCCATATATGCAATAACATCGCCGGCTCTTACTTCACTATCTACATCCGTTTGAATATTAGTTACATGACTATATACAGTATAGAAACCTCCTCCATGGTCAACAATAATAGTGGTTCCATATCCACGTATATACGTAATTGTAGTAACTACACCATTCATTATCGATTTTATCGATGATCCTGGTTGACCTTTAATATCAATACCTGGGTTCTCAGTTGTAGTTTTAAGTTTTGAGTTCCATTGCCTTCCAAATTTTGCAATAATTCTACCCTCTGCGGGCCACGGTAATTGCCCCCTTAAAGATTTAAAACTTTTTGTCTTTAACGCTTCTTGCTGTTGGCGAATCCTTTCTTCACGCTCAAATCGAGCTTTATCTTCTAAAACTTGTTTTATTATTCCTTCTAGTTGTTCAATGCCAATCTTTTTTTCATTTACATAATTTGCTAAAGATTTTTTATCAGATCGAATTTTTGTTAATTCTTTTTCTCTTTTTATTCTCATGGTACGATAAGAATTAATCTGTTTTTCTTTATCACGTTTTAAATTCAAATTGTTTCTTAATGCAACTTCTAGATTAACTTTCTGTTGGCTTATATCAATTAATAATCGTTCAATTTTAACTGTCATATCTTTTTCAATATCTGAAATAATTTTTAAATAATGAGTTCTATACATAGCTTGACGCCAAGTAGTTGATGAAAGTATTTTTTCTAGATCCGTTAGTCTTCCCTTTAAATAAGTATTTACTACTCTTTTTTCATACCTAATTCTCAAGTTTTCTAATTGATTTTCATTGGAGTTAATTTCTTTTTTTAATTTTAAAATTTCAACTTGAGTTTGTTCTTCTTCTTTTTTCAATGCTCGAATTAACTTCTCTATAAGCGAAATTTCTTCATCTAAATAAGAAATACGGTTAGTAACAGTCTTTTCTTGGGACTCTGCTTTTCTTATCTTATTTTGTAAAACTTTAATCTCATCCCTTAAAGCATTAATTGCTTTGTTCTGGCCACGCAATTCATCATCATAATTACGTTTACTCGTTTGAGAATTAACTATAGATAAAAATAGAACTATAAGAATAATAATATGATGTAAAGTTTTCACAGAATAAAAATTACCGGAATTTTATTTTTTAAAATAGAATAGAATTAAAATATATAAATTAGATTTCTTCAATTTTAAATAATTTATAATCCAAAAAAGATAGTTGTAGTGTGCCGCCTTTTACAAAATATATCCATAATTGTTGTTGATAATTAATACCGCTATCTCCTAAAACTTTTTCATGTGGTGCACCTAATAGTTCTTCAACTTCAGGCAATGTTTGTCCTATCTTTAATTTTTTTGTTCTAGCCTTTGCTTGATCCAGCCGCGCATTTTCCATTTTATAATCAATAATAGCTCTTGCTTTATAATCATCAAATTCTTGAATTTTTTTTCGCATATCAATCAACAATTGTTCATTTTTTGTACCAATGCCACCAACAAGGCTTCTGGCATATTCTAATGAATAAATAGCTAATTGAATTTCTTCAAATTCATCTGCTTCCGCTGCAAGATTTGCCATTTGCATTCCGGCTTGATATTGGAGTGCTTTTACTTGATAAATTAAATCTTCATTCATTTCTAAGGCTTCTGCATATTTACCCATTGCCTTCCCAATAAAACCACCAGACTGTAATTCCTTACCATCTCCTAAAATTGTATATGATTTAAAACGTCTTATTTCTTTTTTCCCTCTTGGAGAAAACTTTGCAACTCTTTTAACTAAATCTAGTGCATCATCATATTTATAATCTTTGATTAACATATCTGCTTCATACATCCATAGTCTGGCGATTATATCTATTCTATCATCAAGAGATTTTTTTAGTAATGTATCATTTTTTACTAAGGATAATGCTTTTAAATATTTAGATAATGCTTTTCTAACTTTTTTTTGATCATCTAAAACAAGTCCTTCATCCATAATCTGATATGGAATTTTATAATCGCATTTATCGAGGTATTCTTCAGCTTTATATCTATTGGCATGTGCAGGAAATTTAGATAAAAATTTCTTAAACCCCTTTTTTGCACCAATATAGTCTTTCCTATAATAAAGTTTTTTTGCTTCATCACCTATGCTTAAACGACCTCCATAAAAAGCAGACAAAGTAAAGTATAATCCATAATCAGAGAGATCAATTCTATTAATGGGAGTGATATTATCTGGATCAATAATTTTCTTAAGTTTTGTATATGAATATCTAAAATCAACTCCTAAACTAAACTGATTAGTTTTCCCAGGATCAAGAATAAATCTTATGCCAAGGCCTGTTGCCATAGAAGTTCCTCGGCCATTAGGAGAATCGTCCCACAACCGTTCATCTTTATCAGTTTGATAAAACTGAGCCGTTGCAAGACCGTAAGAATACCTAAAATTTAAATACCAATTGTTAAACGGTTGATATTGAAAATGATTAGTTAACAAGTATTCTTTTGTGCTCGGGGAAAAATATTTTATTTCAGACCAACTTTCATTAGAATTAGACCAATCCTCATATGGGACTTCAGCACCTAAAAATCTTTTATTAGTACGATAGGTAAACCCTGTCATGACATTGAGCCAACTAGTTTTCATTAGATAATGAGGGATATTTACTAAGCCAATATCTATCTCTAATGATGAACCCCATAAATTTTTAAATTCTTGCTTTACCGTTTCATCAACATCATCGTACTTAATTAAACCTGAATCATCTGCGACAGATCCTTGATTAAAGGTTGTGGGGCTACCTTGAGTTTTACCACTAAAACCTATACCATAACGCAATTCAATTGGAATTATCTTTACCGGTTCGGCAAATTCTCTTGCGTGAATCCATTTATCAGACCATGCTCCTTGCTCATACGCAGATTCAGTATCAAATTTAATAAGCCCGAATAAATAGGTTCTAGGCAACTTTTCTTCTTCAAACTGACCCAATAAGTAACTACTAAATTGGATTAAAAATAGGTAGGACTTTATTTTTCTTGTTAACATAAGTGATTAAAATTCCATGATTCTTATGATTTTTACAAGGAGAGACTTCAAAAACCTAGTTAAATTTCTACCCTTTTTTTGGAACATTTTAATGAGTATTCTTATTTAGTATTTATGTTTAAATATTATTTAAATCTGATTTTTATTTTTGGATTATTGCAGGGACAATCTTTTTCTATTGCAAGGGTTCAATATAGTGGAGGAGGTGATTGGTACAGTGACCCTAGTAGTATCCCTAATTTATTAAACTATCTTTCATTAAATACTCCTATGTCAGTCCACCCCGAAGAGTATAGGATTAAATTAACTGATCAAAATTTAAATCAATTTCCATATTTATATTTGACCGGTCATGGTAATATAGGTTTTACAAATGATGAAATCATTGCTCTACGATCTCATTTAATGAATGGCGGCTTCCTACATGTAGATGATAATTATGGTTTAGATAAATCAATTAGAATTGAAATAAAAAAATTATTCCCAAATAAAGACTTAGTGCCCCTCCCCAATAATCATAAAATTTTCAATTCTTTCTATAAAATTGATTCAGGATTGCCAAAGGTTCATGAACATGATAATAAACCACCACAAGCATTTGGAATATTTAATAATGATAGACTCATTATACTTTATACATATGAATCTGATCTTGGTGATGGGTGGGAAGACCCTACTGTACATCAAAATCCTTGGCCAATTAGACAAGCAGCTCTGAAGATGGGTGTAAATATTATATATTTTGCACTAACACAATAATGACAATAAAAAACTTTCTTTTTAAAACCAGGCTTTTTCTATTAAGACAAAATATCATTCTTATAGCTTTAGCCTTATTAGTCTTTTTATCAATCATTGCTATTTTAGGATTAGAATTAGAGATAATATTCTATTATTCTCCTAAAATTAAAATTTTTTGTATTTTAATTATATCAATCATTATCCTGATGAGTATTATAATAATGGTTATCAATTTTTACAGAGCTATCAATAATCAAATATTAAAATATAAACTAGAACATATTGCCCAAAATCTTGGATGGAAGATTTTCCCAAGTAAACCAGATGCCATTTTAAATGCACTCCAGTTAGAGAAAAGTGTCCACCAAAGTGAATCCCAACCACTAGCTAATTCATTTATTAATACATTACAAAATGAACTTAAAACAAAGAGTATAGCTATTAGCTTAATAGATTCAAGGATAGTATCAATAAAAAAAGCTCTATTAACAATTTGGATTTTTCTATTAATTATATTCATTTTTCAATATGAAGAATCTGCAAATGCAGTTTATCGCTTAACCCACCCTAATACGAAATTCGAAGCTCCAAAACCATTTACATTAAATAATATTACAAATGATATTCATATTCTAGGTGGCGAAACAGCAATTGTTAAAATTACTGCTAATAATCAGCAACCTGATACCGTTTTGCTCTACCTTTCTCCAAATCAAGTTGCAACCCATGAACGTGATTCATTATCTCTTTTATTTAAAAGCACAATAGACTCCAATGGATATTATGTTTTTAACTTGCCTGAGTTATATCAAGACTATTCATATCAAGCCATCGTCAATGCAAATTATTTTTGGCAATCATGGAAACAAGTTCGTTCAAAATTATCTACAATTTATGTTACTGATAGACCATCTTTCGAAGACTTTACAATAAAACTTATTCCACCAGAGTACAGCAGACTCCCAATTGATATCCAAAAAGGAAATATCGGTGTTGTAAAAGGATTACCTGGTTCAATAATTCAAATTGAATTAGAATCAAATAGATTATTACAATCGGCCTTTTTAATGATAAACAAAGAAAAATTAGATATGAAAACTAATTTAAAAAAGGCATCAGCAGACTTTAAAATAGTTGAAAATGGTGAATTCACAATTAACCTAGTAGATTTAAGAGGAATTACAAATAGAGATCCTATTCCATATAATATTGAAATTATTCCTGATTTAAGCCCTCGAATTTTTGTTATTGAGCCTCCACCTATAACAGAGCTTGGAAATGATCAAATAGTCCCAATACACTTAGAAATCGAAGATGATTATGGGTTTACAGATTTACAGTTAGCCTATGAAGTTAAACGCCCTGATTATCTTTTAACTGATTCTTACGTTGCAATGAAAACAATTCAAGAATTGAAAACTGATACTCTGATCCAAGAAATTTATTCTAACTGGGACTTATCTTCTCTATTTCTAATGCCAGAAGATGAAGTCCACTTTCACTTTGAACTATCTGATAATAATTTAATCTCTGGGCCCAATAAGACTATATCATCTACTTTTATTATTAAAGTTCCATCTTTAGGAGATTTATATAAAACCGCTGAAAATACAGAAGAAAATTTTATTGAAGATCTAGAGGAGCGCGTAGATGAAATTCAAAATTTAAAAGATCAATTGAATACCCTAGAACTAGATGCTTTAAAAGCAACTAAAATGGATTGGAATCAAGAGAACTCTTTAAAATCGGTTTTAAATAAAATTACAGAAGAATTAGATGCATTCGAAAAAGTCACTGAAACATTAAACTCTCTAAATAACCATGCAGAAAAACATGATTTATTTTCTATGGATCTATTAGAAAAATTCCAAGAATTATCAGAACTTGTAAATGATATTATACCTGAAAGTTTACAACGTAACATGAATAATCTTGAATCAGCACTAGAAAATCTCGATTTAAATCAATTACAAGAAGCATTAAATAACCTGACAGAAAATATGACCCAAATTGAAGAAGAACTAGATAGATATCTTGACGTATTTAAGAGATTGCAGGCTGAACAAAAATTAGATGAACTTCAAAATAGAATGGAGATGCTGTTTGATCAGCAAATCGAATTAGATTCAAAAATTAATCAGTCAAATGAAAGTACTGAACTATCTGATTTAGAACGATTAAAGCAACAGGAAGAAAGAAATATCGATGAGTTTAATAATTTAAAATCATTAATGGAACAAGCATCTGAAATAATTAAACCATATAATGAAAAAGCATCAGAAAGTTTATCTGATCTAACTGAATCTCAAACTAGCATTAATACTGAAATGAGTCTACAAGAAACTCAAAAGAACCTATCAAAGCAAGAAATCAATGATGCTCAAAAATCGAGTCAACAATCTTTAGAATATTTTAAAGATCTGATGTCGCAATTAGCAGATATACGACAACAATTTAAAAATGAAAGCGTATCAGAAATGGTTGAAAAAATTCAAGTTATAATGACTAATGCTTTATATTTATCTTCTAAAGAAGAAAAATTAAAACAAAAAGTTAATTCTGCATCACGAAATTCTCCACGACTGCGTCGGTTTGCAACAGAACAACAATTAATACAAGATCAATTAAAATCATTAATTGAGCAAATGATGTCATTATCAAAAGAAACTTTTGCAATAACACCTGAAATTGGACGCAGTATCGGTAAAGCTAATGCTGGTATGGAAGATGCAAAACAGAACCTCTCAGATAGAAATATAAATCAAGCCGAAAAAAATCAAAGTATTGCAATGGAAGGATTAAATGAATCTGCATTAGGTTTATTTAATAGTATTCAACAAATGAAACAATCCGGTTCAGCCAGTGGTTATGAGCAATTTCTAAAAATGATGCAACAAATGGCAGGGCAACAACAAGGTCTAAATCAGCAGGGGATGCAACTCGGTTTAGGACAAATGGCATCGTCAGGCCGAAAACAAATGATGCAACAAATGTTAGACAGGCAAAAACAAATCCAACAATCATTGAATCAATTAATTGATGAAATGCGTAACTCAGGGCAACAACATGGAGTAGGTGATTTAGCCGGTATTAATAAAGAAATGGATAAGGTTATAGCTGATTTACAACGCCAACAATACAATAAAAGAACTAATGAAAGGCAACAAAGAATATTATCAAGAATGTTAGACAGCCAAACATCTATGACTCAAAGAGGCTTTAAAGATGAAAGAAAATCAACTGTTGCTACAAATAATGTAATTTTTGAAGGGCCTGGAGGGCTCCCTTCAGACCTTGGGCAAAGACAAAACATCGCACTTAAAGCCTTAAATAATGCAATTAATGCTGGTTACTCAAGAGAAAATCAAACAATGATTAAAAGATATTTTAATTCACTAAGCCAAATCTCTGAAGAAAAAACAAAACCAAAAAATGAAAATCTTAAGTAAAATATTCATTATTTTAATTATATTTCATTATTCCGCTACAGGAAAAGATTTAAAATTATTTACTGCATCACTAAAAACTGCGAAGATGTTAGAAAGAAAAGGAGATATTGAGGGTGCAATAGCAATTTACGAAGATATTTTATCTAAAAACCCCAATGACTATACATCAACTAACCAATTTAAATCATTATTAAGAAAGCATAGAAAATTTTCTGAAGGTATAATACTACTTGAAAAAATTCTTATAAATAAACCATCAGATATAAAGACGTACGTAGAATTAGGTGAATTTTATTTTCTAGATGACCAACTTCACAAAGCAAAAGATCTATGGAAAAATGGATTTGAATTATTTAAAAATAATCAATCTTATTATCGATTAATAATTACAGTATATGGAAGGTTTGGGTTAGATAATGAAATTGATTATCTACTAATTGAAGGAAGAAAAATATTCGGACAAACATTTTTAACCCATGAGGCTAGTATATATTATCAAAATAGAAATGTTTTTGATAAAGCAATGGATGAATATATTATTCAAATTGTTAATGATTTAGGTAATCTTAATTCAATTCAAAGAAGAATTTTAAACATGAGCGATGAAGATGGATCCGCTCCAATTATTGAAAAAAAACTATTAAATGCATTTAATAATAACACTACTAAAATTTCTGGAATATTAAGCGCTTTCTATTTTAAAAGAAAAGAATATCAGCAATCATTTAATATACGAAAGAAATGGAGCACAAATGATGAAACTAATCATATGTCTTGGTTAAAATTCGCAGAAGATCTGAGAAAGGAGTATCAATTCTCAATTTCAATCGATTCCTATAATTATTTACTAAATCAAGAAATAAATAAAAAACTTACAGCTAAAGCACTTATGGGCTTAGCAAAAGTTTTTGAAGATCAGATTACACCAATTCGTCAAACAAATCTAATCCCATATTTTTACGATAATAATAAATTTTTTTATGACCCTTTTCAAATAAATGCATCTATATCCCAAAATAATCTAGAAAAAAGTTTGGTTCTATATGATTCATTATTAACAACTCTCCCTCAATCTAAATTGCTTTCAGGTGTATATTTTAGATTAGGAGAAATTCAATTCCAAATTTTACAAGATTTTGATTCTGCTAAATTATTTTATCAATCTGTTTTGGATAATAAACCAGATAAAGATCTAAGAGAAAAAACAATTCTTCGTTTAGCAGATGTTTATATTTCAAAAGGTCAGCCAAAACAGGCTCTAACTATTTTAAATGATAAAGACCTATCTTTTAAATCGCCAGAAATTGAAGATAAAATAATTCTAATATCTTATTTAACTGAACACCCAGACTCAACATTAAACATGATTCAAAATATTTTAAATGAACGAAACCCAACTAACCCATCCTTTAATGACTTAATGCAGTTAAAAAATATATTAACAAAATATTATCTCAATGGCTTTGAAAATAAAGATATGGTATTTAAACATTTTCAAAAAGCAGAAAATCTAATTAAACAAAATAAAGTTGGAGAATCAATACAGGAGTTAAAATATTTAACAGAAGAATTCCCAAAATCTGCCATATTTCACGTAGCTATTTTAAGACAAGCTTTATTACACTATCGATTGAATCAAATTGATGAAGCCATTATTGTTGCAAAAGCTTTAGATGGATCAACTTTATCTGATAAAGCCGCCATATTTATTGGCCAGATTTACGAAACTAAACTTTTCGAAATTGAAAAAGCATTATCATATTATATGAAAATAATTAACGAATATCCTGAATCTATTTTTGCAGAACCAATTAGATACCATATACGCAATCTAAAGGATGGGAATATTTAAAATGAAAAAGCTCATCATAATAATTGGCATAACTCTTGCATCTGCACAAAAGATAATTATCCCTATGGATCAAGCACAAAATGATCATCTAAAGGCATATGGGATAGCATATTTTACTCTTAAAAATAACATTACTATCGAATGGCTCTTAAATTATAGAGGAGGGGCTTTTTTAATCGACGCTCACCAATCTATACAACTAGAGTGCCGTATCCGTGGAGTTACTTTTGAAAAAATTAATTCTGAAAAATTAATCACTATTTATAGTATAATAGATCAAAATAATATGGATATTGTTTTATTAGAAAAAAAACCAAAAATAGCTATCTATACTCCTCCAAATAAACAGCCTTGGGACGATGCCGTAACCCTTGCATTAACATATGCAGAAGTAGATTATGAAACATTATGGGATGAGCAAGTACACCTAGGGGAATTAAATAATTTTGATTGGTTGCATTTACACCATGAAGATTTTACGGGACAATATGGAAAATTCTATAGAAGTCATAGAAATTCACAATGGTATCGTACACAACAAAAACAATACGAAAATCTTGCTGAAAAATTAGGTTTTTCAAGTGTACATGAACAAAAGAAATCAATAGCAAAAAAAATAAAAGGATATGTTGGAGATGGAGGGTTTTTATTCGCAATGTGTTCAGCAACAGACTCATATGATATTGCTTTATCAATGAATAATGTTGATGGAGTGCATTCTGTTTTTGACGGATCTCCAATAGATCCAGAAGTTAACTCAAAACTAAATTTTGATAATACATTTGCTTTTACAAATTTTAAATTACTAACTGACCCAATGGTATATGAATTTTCTGATATAGATTATCCTCCAAGTAATAATCCGATTACAAGAGGTGCAAAAGCAGATTACTTTTCTTTATTTGAATTTTCAGCAAAATATGATCCAGTCCCAACAATGTTAACTCAAAACCATGTACCAATAATTAAAGGATTTATGGGACAAACAACAGGCTTCCATAAAGATAAAATTAAAAATCATATAGTAATTATGGGAGATGATCCTGCATCAAAACAAGTAAAATATCTTCATGGGAACTATGGCAAAGGGACTTTTACTTTTTACGGTGGGCATGATCCAGAAGATTACCAACATTTTGTTGGCGACCCACCAACAGATCTTTCTCTACATAGAAATTCTCCTGGATACCGACTTATCTTAAATAATATATTATTCCCTGCGGCAAGAAAAAAAGAACGTAAAACATAATGTGGATCCAAAAAATTATAAAAATTGAATCTAAACCTCGAGGCTTCCATTTAATTACGAATAATATAAAAATGAATGTCCCTGAAATCAATCAGATTAAAATTGGAAACTTTAATCTTTTTATTCAACATACATCAGCTTCATTAATTATTAATGAAAATACTGATATCTCTGTTAGAGAAGATCTTGAAGCTCATTTCAATGTTTTGGTACCTGAAAATCAAAATTATTATAAACATATTTTTGAAGGCCCAGATGATATCCCAGGCCATATCAAATCTTCAATATTAGGATCATCAATTTCAATCCCAATAACAAATGGAGAACTTAATCTTGGAAACTGGCAGGGAATTTATTTATGTGAACATCGTAATGATGCTCCGGAAAGGACTTTGATTATAAATATCAATGGTGAATAGATCTTGTTTTAAATTATATAACTTTATTTTGATTCATCCCAAATTTTTTCCATTTCTTGAAGGGTTACTTCTTCCATTGTTTGGCCTTTTGCCTCAATCACTTTTTCAATATTTTGAAAACGATTTACAAATTTTTTATTTGTAGCGCGAAGCATATCTTCCGCAGGCACATTGAGTTTACGTGCTAAATTGACAACAGAAAATAAAATATCACCAATTTCTTCTTTTATATTATTTAAATCTCCTTTTTCTTGAGCAACTTTAAGCTCATCAAGCTCTTCGTAAATTTTTTCCCATACATCATCCATATTGTCCCAATCAAAACCAGTATAAGCTGCTTTTTCTTGTAATCTTTGAGCGCGTATTAAAGCGGGTAAAATATTTGGGACACCATCTAAACGAGATTTTCTATTTTTCTCTTTATGTTTAACGGCTTCCCAATTCTGCTTTGCCTCAAATACAGCATCTACTCTTTCTTTACCAAAAACATGTGGGTGGCGTTTAATTAATTTTGTGTTGAGAGTATTTAAGACATCATTCATATTAAATTTACTATTCTCTGATGCAATCTGTGTCTGAAGCACTACATGTAGTAAAACATCCCCTAATTCTTCTTTTAAATTGTCCAATTTTAATTCTTCAATAGATTCAATTACTTCGTATGTTTCTTCTAATAGATAAGGTAATAAAGATTCATGAGTCTGCTCTTTGTCCCAGGGACATCCATCAGGGCCACGTAGCTTTTCAACAATTTTTAATAATTCAATAAATTTCTTAATATCTTTCATTGGTTTAGTAAAACTATAAAAGCCCTTTCCAATTAACTCGTTTTAAATAAAATTCTTCCATTGAAGTCATTTGTGCTTTTTTAGATTCTGATTCATCTTCAAATCCTAAAAGGTGTAATGCTCCATGAATAATGAGTCTTGCGACTTCTTTATTGTAAGGTTCTTTATATTTCTTAGCATTTATTTTAGCGCGAGGTAAGCTTATATAAATTTCACCTTCAACATAATTATTTGAATATTCATTTAACCTAAAAGCAATTACATCGGTGAATTCATCTTTATAAAAATATAATTTTTTTAATTTATTTAACAATTCATCTTGACCAAATACTATTGTTATTTCAGAAGAATTAATATCATGGTTTTTTAAAATATCACATAAAATTTCTTTTACAACATTATCTATTGGTGGTTCAAGAGATTGCTCACATTCTATTAGAATATGAATCATTAATTCTTAGAATCTTTTGGGTCATCAGGGTATTCTATCCTAATATGATATATGCCACGAAGAACTGGTAACATCCCAATATTGCCATCGACTGTACCCTTAATTTTATTTAATTCATCTAATGTCAAAGGGCATTCACTTAATTGGCCATCATCTATCCTTTGTTTAATAATTTTATCAATCATGGCTTCTATTTTAAAAATATCCGGCTCTTTTATAGACCGAACAGCAGCTTCAACAGCTTCACAAATCATTAAAATACCAGTCTCTTTTGAATTTGGTTTAGGCCCAGGATAACGAAATGCACTTTCATCAATAGAATTACCAGTTTCCTCAGAGTTTTTAAGTGCCATACGATAAAAATATTCAACACGTGTTGTGCCATGATGCATCGGTATAAAATCTGAAACAACCTTCGGTAAACCGTAATCACGAGCTAACTTTAAACCCTCATTAACATGAGCACGAATAATTCTTGCACTCATTGTTGGTGTCAACACATCGTGACGGTTATCTCCACTATATTGATTTTCAATAAAATAATCTGACTTAGCCATTTTCCCAATATCATGATAATATGCACCAACACGACATAATAGTGAATGTGCCCCAATAGCATTGGCACAAGCTTCAGCTAAATTCCCTACAACAATACTATGATTAAATGTACCATTAGTTTCTTGCTGTGCTCTTTTTAAAAGTGGATGTTCATAATCTAGTAATTCAATCAAAGTCAAATCAGTCGTCACTTCAAATAGCATTTCATAAATACCAATTAATCCATAAGTAATTATAGGAGCTAAAATACTATTTAGGATTAAAAACTGTATATCATTTAACATCAAGGGCCATGCATGTTCTTTAAAAAGGCCAATCCCAATTATAACAAATATGCTAGCGGCAATTAAATTAAACATCGTAATAAATAACTGACTTCTTTTACGTAACTCACGAATATTATACACTGCAATTGTCGTTGTAAATAATGAAACAATTACAAGATCAATATTTTGTCCCATCATTAAACCTATCAGAATTGCAATAGATGTAGTTGCCATAAAACCAATTCTGGCATCAAATAAAATAGTGAGAGTCATAGCCCCTACAGTTACAGGGATTAGATATTCTGACCACTCAAGATTAAATACAAATATATACGCTAAGGTTAACTGAAAGAAAAAAACTGATGAAATTAATAATACCAATTTCCAATCACGAAAAACATTCTCCCTATAAATGATTAGAAAAGCAAAAAATAATGAAATAATTATTGAGATTAAAATAACTCTCCCAATAAAATTTCGAACAAATTTTTTCCAACCTGAATTTTTTTCTTGTTTAGTAACCGCAACAGATAATGAATTAAGTTTTTGTAAAACATCTTGAGTAATGCGAATATTTCCATCGACTATCATCTCATTTTCTAGAACAACTCCCTGACTACGAGGAACTTTATTTAAACTTTCAATCTGCCTCTTCTCAGTTTTTTCTAAATCGAAAATGAGATTTGGTTTCATAAACTCCACAATTAAATCATAGCCTAAATCTTTAAAGACCTCTTCTTTTGGGAAAGCTAATAATAATTCTTTTCTAGCTTTTGTCCATGCAATCTGAAGATCATTAAAATTCTCTGGAAAAGCTAAGTCTGGTACGTCACCCTGATTTATTGTGACTTCATTACTTGCAATATCTTCTAAAGAAATATCATAAATCCCCTCTGTCCAACGATTTCTACATATTTGTATAATTTTATCTCGATCTTTATTTAAATCTTTATTGTTTGTTGGATTTAATTCAGAATTATAATATAAGGTCCAATTCTCTTTATTTATTGTAAACGGATATAAATTTTGAAATTTATTTAATAAAATAGAAAAATTTGCACTATCCGATACAAACTCTGTCCTGGCTTTTTCATATTGTTTATGGTATCGTCTTTCATATACTAATCGTTTGGACTCATCAAATCTCCAACTAGCATAACGTAATTCTTTTAATATATCAAAAAATTTAAATATTTCATCTATTTGATTAGATACTATATCATCAACTCTATTAAACAGGTATGGAATCGATTTTTTTTGCTCTGCTAAATCAGCTTGTAATCTTTGAGGCTCTTTTAAGATTGAAAATGTAAATGGTGCGATAATTGGCTCACGTGTTATATCATTAAGCTGATAAGAGTATTTTAATGCCTTACCTATCGGGAAAAGAATTGAAATATAAATGATTAAAGAAAAGATAATTAAATATTGTTTCCAATATTTATTCAATTGAAAATAATGGATAAATATTTTCAGAATTTTTTCTAATGTAGGCATTATTAACTTAAATTTTTTAAAATCTCTCTTGAAATTATTAGTCGCTGGATTTCGCTAGTGCCTTCGCCAATCTCTAAAATTTTAGCATCTCTAAAAAATCTTTCAACATGATAATCTTTAACGTACCCATATCCCCCATGAATCTGAATAGCTTCCGTCGCTACAGACATCGCAGTTTCACTTGCAAATAATTTTGCCATCGCAGCTTCTTTTGTTACTTCCTTACCCTGATCTTTAAGCCATGCAGCATGATAAACCAACAATTTAGATGCTTCTATTTTTGTAGCCATATCTGCTAACTTAAACCCTATAGGCTGAAATTGGTTTATTTTTTTCCCAAACGCTTTCCGTTCATTCGCATATTGTAATGCAAGTTTATAAGCACCTATTGCTGTCCCGACTGATAATGCACCTATGGCAATCCGGCCAGATGTTAATGTTTGTAAAAATGTTTTAAATCCATCTGTAGTCTGCCCAAGTATTGAAGAAGATGGGACCCTCATATTCTTAAAAAATAACTGCCTAGTATCACTTGCTCTCCATCCCATTTTTTTTTCTTTTGGACCAATTTCTAATCCTGGAGTATCTGTTTTAATTGTAAAAGCAACAATTCCTAAATCTTTAGCTTTTTCTTCTACTCGTGCTGTAAATGATAAAATACCTGCTTGCCCAGCATTAGTAATAAAGATTTTACCTCCATTGACAATATAATCATCTCCATCTTTTATGGCTTTAGTTTTCGTTGCTCCAGCATCGCTACCAGCTTCCGGTTCAGTTAATCCAAACGCCCCTAGCAATTCCCCCGATGCTAACTTAGGTAGTAAAGTATTTTTTTGTTCATCATCACCAAATAACAATATTGGCAATGTACCTAAACTTGTATGAGCAGTCATAGTTATTGCTACAGAAGCATCAATCTTCGCAAGCTCAATAATTGCTGTTACAAATGCTATCATATCTAATCCAGAACCACCATATTTTTCTGGAATCACAATACCCATTAAACCTAATTCACCCATTTTTTTAATAATTCTATGAGGGAATTCACCAGTAGCATCTAATTGTGGTGCCATATGTGCTATTTCAGACTGCGCAAATTCACGAACCATATTGCGAATCATTAAATGTTCTTCTTTAAAAAATAAATTATCCATTCATATATAATTTTAAATTCAAGAATACACTCAAAATTTACAAAAGACTTAGTTTAAATCTGATAACCTAATATCTTTTGCATTAAGCTGTATAAACTCTTTACCACGCCAAATAGTGTTTTCAATAGAACAGGCTATATCAATTTTCTTGCCCATAATAAGAATTTTATAATAATCTGCTAAACCAAAACCAACTACGTCTATAATTTTTTTATTTTGTTTTATTTGAAATCTAATATGATTCCCATTTCTATTAATTTTTGGATCTCCTATTACATTGACATCCATTACTCCAAATTTAGGGTATTTATTTCCTTGCCCAAAAGGACTCATCTTTTTCAAAAATGATACTAATCTTTGATTAATATCTATAATCTGCATATCTACATCTAAGTTTAATACAGGGTTTAATGATTCTTTAGATATTGTATGATTTACAATAGATGAAATAGATCTTTTAAATTTCTTAACATTTTTTTCATCAATTGAAAAACCTAAAGCCATTGGATGTCCACCATATTCAAATAATAAATCTTTTGTTTTAAATAAAGTTGCATATAAATCTAAGCCGTGAATACTTCTTCCTGATCCTTTACCACAACCATTACTATCATATGCAATAATAATAACTGGTCTACAAAATTTTTCTTTTAATTTTGATGCAATGATACCAATTACTCCTTGATGCCAATCTTTAGAATCCAAGACAATGATTCTTTCTTTTTCTAAATCAATTGTATTGTAAATCATAGAGCATGCATCTTCATACACAAGTTTTTGAATATTTTGTCTTTTTTTATTACTATTATTTAGGGACATCGCTAAACTTGCCGCAACACTTCTATCATTGGTTGTTAATAGTTTAACCGCTTTATTTGCATCACCTAAACGACCTACTGCATTGATACGAGGAGCTAAAATAAATAATAGATCCGTAACGGATATATTTTCTTTAATAGTAATATTTGCGACTTTAAATAATTCTCTTATACCTAATCTCATTTTTTCATTCATTGACTTAAGACCATAATGAACTAAAATTCTATTTTCATTCTTTAACGGGACTAAATCAGCAGCAGTCCCAAGTGCAACTAAATCCAATAAATTAAACATAATTTTTGGTGGAGAATTTATTTTTTGTACAATACCTAATAAAATTTTCCATACAACTCCTGCACTCGAAAGATCTTTAAAAGGATATTTACATTCCGATTGCTTTGGATTAATAATTGCATAAGCATTTGGTAGTAAACTTTGAGCAATATGGTGATCACTAATTACCACATCAATATTTTTTAAATTTGCATAATTAATTTGCGAGATTTGGTTAATACCACAATCACATGTGATAATAAGATTTGATCCTGATTGCTCTGCTAAATCGATTGCATTGGTTGATAATCCACGACCGTCTTTTTTTCGATGTGGTATATATGTAATAGCATTACCACCTAAGGCTTCTATTCCAAGATATAGAATTGATGCGCTTGTCATACCATCAACATCATAATCTCCAGCAATAAAAATAGGAACTTTATTTTGAATATTATGAATAATTCGCTCGACTGCTTTATTCATATCTTTCATTAAAAATGGGTCGTAAAGATCTGATAATTTTTTATTAAAATAGGAATCAATAACATGCTCATCTTCTAATCCTCGTGAAATCATAATTTTTGCATGTAAACTAGGAATATTATATTTTTGAGAAATATTTTCTATTTTTTTAATATCAAATTTTGGGAATTTCCAATGCATAAAGTTTAAAATTGAGTCGGTTTATAAGCCGAGTTCTGTCCTATAATCAATAAATTAATTAAAGGGATGGTTATTTGTCTAGCCTAATTATTACTAACAAGGTCAAGCAATCTACCCGCTCTTTAAATGGTACGAACAATACCTCAGAGCCTATTCAATCTTGCACCAGATGGGGTTTACAAGCTAACTGAATTTATTCAGAAAGTGGTAGTCTCTTACACTACCTTTTCACCCTTACTATCAATATAATTTGGTAACAACCTAATCAAATCAATAGCGGTTTATTTTCTGCTGCACTTTCCATAATACGTATTTACGCATTTCTCCTCATTAAGGAGCATCCTGTTCTGCGGTGCTCGGACTTTCCTCTTTTGGGCCGTTAACACAGGCCAAAAGCAACCATCTAACCGACTCAATTCATAAAATAATTTAATTTTTTATTTGATTCTTACTATAAATAAATCGATTACAAACATCACATCGATGAATACCAATATTAGCCTTTACTTCTGTAACTTTTTGTGGAGGTATGTGGGCACCACAGCCACCACAGCCACCATCTAAAATCGTAACTACTGCTAGTCCGTCTCTTGCTTCCATTACCTTATCATAAATTGAAATTATATTACTATCAATTTTATTAATTGAATCCATTCTTTCATTTTCAAGAATCAATTTTTCTTCTGCTGATTCTGATATTGCTATTTCTAATTTTTCACGTCTTGAAGCTAAGTCTTCTGTTAAGCTATTTAATTCTGACTCCATTGATTCAATTGATGTAGTTAGAGTATCAGTTTCTTCTATAAAGCTCAAAGATTCAGACTCAATTTGTGTTCTTTCTTGTTTTAGATGATCAACTTCATTCATTAAAGCATCATATTGTTTATTATTTGTAACTAAAAATAGCTGATCTTTAAGTTTGTTCACTTTTTCATTGATTTCAGAAATCTTAACTTCATTCTTATTAGTTTTTACTTGAATATCTTTCAGTTGGGATTTTTTGGCTACTAAAGATTCTTTGATTTTTAGTTCTTGATTATTCAATTCATCTACTTTAGAAGGCAAATCACCTAATAGATCATTTAAATCCTTAAGCTTAGTATCAATTGCTTGTAACTCAATAAGTTTTTGCATATATAGTTTTTACCTTATTGTAAAAAAAATGCACCTAAAAGGGTGCATTTTTTAATTTTTATTAAATTCTAACTCCATATATTGGTTTAAGCCTCGTAATGGCAAAAAAGTATTTTTTTCTATGAAAATTAAATTTAGTGTTCATTTTTAATATGCTAATTTATCTAGTAAAAGTTGTAATACGAATCCTTTAATTTTTAATTAAAAAAACATTTTAGACTATCAAATAGATTTTTTTTAAAATTATAGTCCTGTTTTTTAACAAAAATTACAATTTTATTTAATGTCTTATTCATTTATTAATCGCCATATTGGCCCAAATAAAATTGAAATCCGAGAAATGCTTACGGAACTTGGATTCAATTCATTAGAGAAATTAGCCAATGCTATTGTACCAGAAGATATTTATGATAACAGTCCGTTAAATATCCCTTCGGGCATCTCAGAGCCAGAAACAATTGAACGATTAAATGAATTAGCAAACAAAAATTCCGTATTCCAATCCTTTATTGGAATGGGTTATTATGGAACAGTAGTACCAAATGTTATTAAACGTAATATTTTAGAGAACCCTGGTTGGTATACACAATATACACCCTATCAAGCTGAAATTAGCCAAGGAAGACTTGAAGCCCTCCTGAATTTTCAGACAATGGTATCTGATTTAACTGGGCTTCCTATGGCAAATGCATCTCTACTAGATGAAGGAACTGCTGCTGCTGAAGCTATGGTTATGTTCTATAATTCATGTACTAAAAAAGATAGTTCTATTTTCTTAGTATCTGACCAATGCCACCCTCAAACAATTGATGTTCTTAAAACCCGTTCTGAGCCATTAGGTATTCAACTTAAGATTCAACATTATAATGATTTTATATTTGATGATAATGTATTTGGTGTTTTAGTTCAAAATCCAGATACGGAAGGAAATATAAATGATTTTTCTAAATTATGTGCCAATGCACATAATAATAATGCTTTTGTCTGTATTGCAACTGACCTATTAGCACTAACATTACTAAAACCTCCTGGCGAAATGGGGGCAGATGTTGCTATAGGGAATTCCCAGCGATTTGGAGTTCCTATGGGATATGGAGGGCCTCATGCAGCATTTTTTACAACTACCAATCATTTTAAACGCAAAATACCTGGAAGAATTATTGGTGTTTCAAAAGACACAAACGGGAATATTGCTCTTAGAATGGCCCTACAAACACGAGAACAACATATTCGAAGAGAAAGAGCTACATCAAATATTTGTACGGCACAAGTCTTATTAGCAATCATGTCTGGGATGTATGCTGTATACCATGGCCCAGAAGGCTTAGCTAATATCGCAAGAAGAATTCATGACTTAACATCCGTATTAGCAAATTCTCTTGAAACATCCGGCTATAAAATAGTACACTCAAAATTTTTTGATACAATTAAATTCAAACCAAAAAATAATTGGGAAGAAAACTTAAAAAATCTGAAATATAACTTTCGAAAATATGATAATGGGGATGTAGGTATTTCTATTGATGAGACTACAACTGCATTACATATAGATAAAATATTATCTTTATTCAATGCGAAAAAAAATAATAGCAATAAAGCACTAATACCAAATGAGTTAATTCGTTCATCAAAATATTTAGATCATCCAGTTTTTCACAAATATAGATCAGAAACAGAATTGATGCGCTATATCCATAGATTAGAAATCAAAGATTTATCATTAAATACAAGTATGATACCATTGGGGTCTTGTACTATGAAACTTAATGCAGCTACTGAGATGGAAGCTATTACATGGCAAAAATTCAGTAATATCCATCCTTTTGCACCTAATAATCAAACAATTGGCTATCAAGAATTAATAAAAGAATTAAGCGATTGGTTAATCGAATGTACTGGATTTGATAATATTTCTATGCAACCAAATTCTGGCGCTCAAGGTGAATATGCTGGACTTATGGTTATTCGAGCTTATCATGAATCAAGAGGAGATAAAAATAGAGATATATGTTTAATTCCTGCATCTGCTCATGGTACAAACCCCGCATCTGCGGTAATGGCTGGTATGAAGGTTGTTGTAATTGATTGCGATAAACATGGTAATATTTCTAAAGATGATCTTATAAAAAATGCTAAAAAATATTCTAAAAATCTTGCTGCTACTATGATTACATACCCATCCACTCATGGCGTATTCGAACATACAATTAAAGAAATCTGCGAAATAATTCATAAATATGGTGGCCAAGTATATTTAGATGGAGCTAATCTAAATGCTATGGTCGGTCTTTGTAAGCCTGGAAAATTTGGTGGAGATATAATGCATATTAATCTACACAAAACATTTTGCATACCCCATGGTGGAGGTGGCCCAGGTATGGGACCTATCGTTTGTAAAAACCATCTAAGCCCTTTTTTACCAAGTCATTCTCAGATTAAAACAAGTGGTCTTGATGCAATTAGTGCAATCTCATCATCACCATTTGGCAGCAGCAATATTTTACCTATATCCTGGGCCTATATAGCAATGATGGGTAGAAACGGATTAAATAAGGCTTCAAAAATTGCAATCTTAAATGCTAATTACATGGCTAAAAAATTAGAGCCATATTATCCTATTTTATATCGTGGGATTAGTGGATTTAACGCACATGAATTCATTATTGATCTAAATAGTATTGAGAATGATTCAGGTATTTCTGTTGAAGATATAGCCAAGAGACTTATGGATTATGGCTTGCATGCACCTACAATGTCATGGCCTGTCCCAGGAACTTTAATGATTGAACCAACAGAGAGTGAATCAAAATATGAGCTAGATTATTTTTGTAATACAATGATTTCTATTAAAAATGAGATACAAAAAGTAATTGATGGAGATTGGCCAATAGATAATAATCCACTTGTTAATGCACCTCATACCGCTTCATTAATTGCAAGTGATAATTGGAACTTTAGTTACAGCCGAGAAACAGCCGTATTCCCATCTGCTCGACTTAAAGAACATAAATACTGGCCTAGTGTGAGACGTATTGATAATGCTTTTGGTGATCGAAATTTAAATTGTACATGTCCACCAATTGAAGATTATCAATAAATAACCATTTAAATTTTATGTCCTGGCTATTTAAAAATAATCTATTAGAAATTCTCGATAATACACAAGATCAGAGAGAGATACTTCAAAATCATGATATTTATAAAAATATAGTTAGTATTAATCATCTTCACATTTTTATGGAAAATCATATATTTGCTGTCTGGGACTTTATGTCTATATTAAAATGTTTACAAAATCAACTCACTTGTACAAAAATTCCATGGATCCCTTCCGGACAGGGTACACCTGCTCGATTAGTTAATGAAATTGTGATGGAAGAAGAAACAGATATAAATTATTATGGTGAGTATATGAGCCATTTTGAAATGTACTCGCATGCGATGATACAAGCCGGAGCTAACACAGACCAAATAAATAAATTTTTATCTGAAGTATCTAATAGTTCTATATCAAATGCTTTAAATAATAAAAATATTCCTGAACCAGCAAAAGAATTTGTAGCTGAAACTTTTAATATCTTGGATGGTGCCCCTCCACATATCGTAGCGGCAATGTTTACATTTGGACGTGAAGAGGTAATACCCGACATGTTTCGTTCTATAATTAAAAAATTAGATAATTCTTTAAAAGGGAAATTAAAACTTTTTATATATTATATTGATCGCCATATCAATATAGATGAGAGTGAACATACTCCTGCAGCATTAAGAATGGTTAAAGAACTTTGTAACAATGATAACGATAAATGGGATCAGGTTAGCCAGACTGCGAAAGTTGCTTTAGATGCACGAATTAAACTATGGGATGATATATTAAAAAATATAAAATCAAATTATTGAAGTAATTTGTCTTGTTCATCAATTAAATCTAAATACTCTATTTCTAATGTATTCATAATTTCCATTGCTTGATTAAGTAACTCAAAATTATCTCCATTGGCTGGGTCTTTTGTTATAGATCTTTGGTTCTCTAATTCAATTTCAATTCTTTTAAACCGTTTTTTAATCCATGTTAATCTATTTCGAATTTTCTTTTTCTTTTTATAATCTATCTTACCTTTAGATTCTACTTTTTTGGTTAATTTATTCTGGCTAATTGAATTTTCTTCACTTTTTTTCCAATCATAATAATCATAATTCCCTTCAAAAATTCTAATAGAGCCATTTCCAACTTCACAAGTAAGATTAGTTACTGTATTTAAAAAATGACGATCATGTGAAATACAAATAATGGATCCTTTAAATTTAGCTAATGCCATTTCAACTACATTACGAGTGACCATATCTAAATGGTTTGTTGGTTCGTCCAAAAGGAGTAAATGCACGGGCTGAATTAATATACGCGCCATAGCCACTCTTGCTTTTTCTCCTCCAGATAATACTTTAATATATTTTTCAATTTCATCTCCATTAAACATAAAACTTCCTAGATAAGTTCTAATTTCAGTCTCAGACAAACCTGGGTTGATATGTTGTATAGAATCATAAACAGTATTATCTGGATCAAGAATTTCCAATTGATGTTGTGCATAATATACAGAATCTACTCCACTACTAATGCGAACAGCTCCAGATGTAACAGACTCTACCCCAGCCAACATTTTTAATAACGTAGATTTCCCAGCGCCATTATGTCCAACAAGTCCAATTTTTTGTCCACGTTCTACAATCAGATTCATCTCATTGAAAACTTCAACATTTTCATAATGTTTGGTAACATTTCGACAAGATACCAACTTTAATGGAGGTCTACTAGATTGAGGAAGAACTATTTTAACTGAACTATTATCTTCAATAGGTTCTTCAATTTTTTCCATTTTTTCAAGCATTTTTACACGACTCTGTACTTGAGTTGCTTTCGTATTTTTGTATCGAAACCTTTCTATAAATCTTTCTGTATCTTTAATTTGTTTCTGTTGATTTCGATATGCATTCCTATGTAAATCCTTTCTTAATTCTTTATCATCTTCATATTTAGAATAGTTACCATGATAAAGTGTAATTTTTTTTAGGTCTATCTCGAGAATATGATTTACAGATCGATCTAAAAAAGCCCGATCGTGACTAATCATTACTATACTGCCCTTCCAGTCCGCTAAAAAAGATTCCAACCATATAGTGGCTTCAAGATCTAAATGATTTGTGGGCTCATCTAAAAAAAGTATATCCGGCTGTTGCAAAAGAATTGATGCAAGAGCAACACGCATTCGCCACCCTCCTGAAAAAACTTCCATTGGCTGAACCATCTTTTCTTCAGGGAAACCAAGACCACTCAAAATTTTCTTTGCTTTCTCTTCTAGTGTCCACCCACCCAATGCTTCAAACCTATTTTGTTTTTCTCCAAGCTTATTTACTAATTTCATGTTTTCAGGTTCATTTGCAATTGCATTAGAAAGCTTTAATATCTCTCCTTCAATTTTTCTTACTTCTGGATAAGCTGAAAGGACTTCTTCTATTATAGAAAGATTAGAACCTACAATAATATCCTGTGCCAAATAACCAATGGAAATTAATTTATCTTTTTGTATATAGCCTGAATCTGGTGATTCATCACCAAGCATAAGACGAAGTAAAGTTGTTTTACCTGAACCATTTGGCCCAACAAGTCCAACTCTCATACCTTTTTTTAATACTATATTTACATGAGAAAATAAATCTCCATCCGGATAGGCTTTTGAAATATTTTCTAATCGGATCATAATACATTAAATACCAAAAAAATTATCAACAAGAAAAATTATTCTTATAAAAATTTTCGAACAATTATATAACTCCATCTACGAAATAACCATGATTATTAGCAAGCATTACAGGCTGTACCGTATTAATTAGATCGATCTCACCATCAACCTGAACATTAATATAATTATCAGTATGACCATATAATTTCCCATTTTTTACATTCTCAAAAAGGACTGAGCGGTATGAATCTAAAAATTGAGAATTAAAATATCGTTGTTTTTTATCTGAAAGAATGTGGAGCATTTTACTTCTCTTTTTTCGTTCTTTTTTTGAAACCACCCCACCAATTTTCATTGCTTTTGTATTCAATCTTTCTGAATAAGTAAAAACGTGAAGATATGATATTTCTAATTCATATAAAAAATTATATGTATCTAAAAAATCATTATCAGTCTCTCCTGGGAATCCTACTATTACATCTACACCAATACAAGCATCAGGAAGATTATCTTTAATTGTCATAATCCTATCTCTGTATAAAGATGTGCTATATCGTCTATGCATTGCCCTTAAAATTTTATCAGAACCTGATTGTAAGGGGATATGAAAATGAGGCATGAACTTTTTAGACTTACTGCAAAATTTAATAATATCATTAGTAATGAGATTTGGTTCAATAGAAGATATACGGATCCGGTCGATCCCATTCAAATTCTCTAACTCTTGAATTAAATCAAAAAATGTCTCGTTGGTACCTTTTCCAAAATCACCAATATTCACACCAGTTAGAACGATTTCTCTAGTTTTTGTCGCTGCTAATTCACGAGCGGTTATCATGGTTTTTTCAATAGTGTCGCTTCGACTTTGACCTCGGGCTAATGGAATAGTACAAAATGCACAAGTGTAATCACATCCGTCTTGCACCTTTAAAAATGATCTCGTTCGGTCAATCGAAGAATATGATGGCATAAATTTGTTTATATGTTCTATTTTAGATTGATAAATCTGAGGACCATCATTAAGGTCAAGATCTTTCAAATGATTTAAAAGATTAAACTTTTCTCCAGCTCCTAGTAATAAATCTATATCGCCAATTTTGCTAATCTCTTTAGGGTTTAACTGTGCATAACATCCAATAACAGCAATAGATGCACTGGGGTTACGTCGTTTCGCTTGGCGAATCAATTTTCGTGCTTCTTTATCTGCATTTTCAGTTACTGAACAAGTATTTAGTACATAAATATCAGCTTGATCAGTATACTTTACTTGTTGAAAACCATGACGAATAAAATCTCTTGTGATAGTAGACGATTCTGAAAAATTCAACTTACACCCCATTGTGTGAAATGCAAATTTTTTTGTTGGAGTGCTCATTATTAAATTTTTTTATTTTTTATAAATATTGTCTTTTCACTAACCATATTGAGTCATTAATATCAGTAGAATTTATTAACCTATAAGTAAATAAAGAGGTCGAATATGAAACAAAATTCATTCATTAATGAAATAGATTTTCAGATTGAAAAAAATCATTTATTGAAACATTCATTTTATAAAGCATGGAATGCTGGAGAGCTTGCACCAAGCGTAATTAAAGAGTATTCTGCACAATATTTTAAACATGTAGAAAAGTTTCCAAGATATCTATCCGCAATTCATAGTAATTGTGATGATATTCGTGTAAGGCAGTTGTTATTAGAAAATCTTAACGAAGAAGAAATGGGTAAAGAAAATCATCCAGAACTTTGGATGCGATTCTCTGAAGGGATGGGTAATACTAGAAAAAATATCAAAAACACAATCCCTTTACAAGAAACAATAGAATTAGTTAATACTTTTATGAAACTTTCCAGAGATCAAAAATATCATATTGGTTTAGCTGCTATTTATTGCTATGAATCAATGGTCCCT
>MDTE01046863.1_pt1 | contig 47015 bp, 36 predicted proteins | sample 811231 | NCBI WGS metagenome assembly MDTE01 (sample SAMN05326651, study PRJNA326480) | marine metagenome | isolation source: seawater | place: Indian Ocean: Red Sea | collected 2010 | reverse complement strand
GGTCAGCTTGATGATCGGTTCGGGCATTTCGCGTTCCTTAGGGATCCTTACGACGATATATATAGGTCAATCGATACCGAGAGCCAGCTTGGCATCGTCGGACATGCGATCGGGGGTCCATGGCGGTTCCCAAACGAGGTTAACCTCGACCTCTCCGATTCCCTCTACATCGGCGACAGCATTCGCGACCCAGAACGGTATCTCGCCGGCCACCGGGCACGCCGGGGCCGTGAGCGACATATTCACACGCACGGAACCCTCGGTGTGGAGTTCCACGTCGTAGATCAGGCCTAGGTCGAAGATGTTCACCGGAATCTCCGGGTCGTGGACGGTCCGAAGCGCCGCAATCACCGCCTCACGATCGGCGACAAGCGTGCCCTCGGGCAGGGGTTCGCCCGCACGCGCCGTGATCTCTTCTCCCGGCGGCATCGGGGGAAACATCCCCATAGGTGCGCCCATTTCGTGATCGTAACTCATCCCGGTCGGTCCTATTCCGTCGTGATTTCTTTGTCGCCCTGCAGGGCTGCCACAATGGCATGCCATGGCAATGTGGCGCATTTGACGCGGGTCGGAAACTCGCGGACGCCCGAAAGCACCCGCAGCTTGTCCACGTCCTCGGGAAGATCGTGGCCGTTTTCTTCACCCGTGCACATATCGTGGAACGCCTCAAACAGCGTTTCCACCTCGCCCTGGGTCCGCCCCTTCACGAGCTCGGTCATCATCGACGCGGACGCCATGGAGATCGCACAGCCCTTGCCGACAAACGATGCATCCTCGACGCGTCCATCGCCATCCAGCTTCAGATAAACCACAAGCTGATCACCGCAGAGCGGATTGTTGCCCCGCGCCTCGTTCGTCGCGTCGTCGCTGGCATGAAAGTTTCGTGGATTCTTGCCATGCTCCAATATGACCTCCTGGTAGAGCTCCCGTAGTTCGTCGCTCATCAGCCAAATAGCTCCTGCACGTCGCCCAGCGCCGCCACGAGCGCGTCGATATCCGAATGGTTGTTGTAGAGCCCGATCGACGCCCGGACGGTTGCCGGCACGACCATCCGCTCCATCAGCGGCTGCGCACAGTGATGGCCAGCGCGCACCGCAACCCCCGCACGGTCGATGATCGTCGCAACATCGTGGGGATGTGCGAAGTCGAGCGCGAAGGAAATCACGCTTGCCTTGTCGGGGGCGGTGCCGATGATACGCAGCCCGTCGATCGACGACAGTTTCTGGGTCGCGTAATTCAGCAGATCCGACTCGTGGGTTCCAATCGCGCCGAGGCTAAGCCCGTTCACATAGTCGATGGCAGCACCCAGGCCGATTGCCTCAACGATGGCCGGCGTTCCCGCCTCGAACTTGTGGGGCAGCTTCGCCCAGGTCGATTTCTCGAACGTCACGGACGAGATCATGTCCCCGCCTCCCATGAAGGGCGGCATCGCATCGAGCAGTTCCTCGCGGCCGTACAGCACACCGATCCCGCTCGGGCCGTAAAGCTTGTGACCCGAAAACACGTAGAAGTCACAGCCGAGCTCCTGAACATCGACCGGGATATGCGTCACAGACTGACACCCATCGAGCAGAACCTTAGCACCGACTGCATGGGCACGCCGAATAATGTCTTCGACCGGCAGGATCGTCCCCATGACGTTCGACATATGCGCGAGGGCCACGAGCTTGGTGCGGGGACCGAGCAGATCCTCGAAGGCCGACATGATCAGCTCACCGTCATCGCTCACAGGCGCCACCTTCAGGACGATACCCTTTCCATCGCGGAGCATCTGCCACGGAACGATGTTGGAGTGATGCTCGAGCTCCGAGATGACGATCTCGTCGCCTTCCTCGAGAAACGTTCGCCCGAAACTGTAGGCAACGAGATTGATCGATTCCGTCGCGTTCCGGGTGAAGATGATCTCGTGGGTGTGCGCCGCGTTAATGTACTGCCGGATGGTCTCCCGCGTTCCCTCGTAGCGGGCAGTCACGGCCTCACTGATCCGATAGAGCCCGCGATGCACATTCGCGTACTCGGTCTCATAAGCCCCCGACACCGCATCGATGACCTGGCGCGGTTTCTGTGCCGAGGCCGCGCTGTCGAGGAATGCGAGCGGCTTATTATGCATGGTGGTGGCGAGGATCGGAAAATCTGCACGGATGGCATCGACGTCGTAGGCCGGATCGGCCGAAGCTGCCTTGTTAGACGATGTCATGAACCTTCTCCGTCCGTCGACTGATCGACATTCGCCCCCAGCCACTGACGGACATGGGTTGAGAAATCCTCCGCGACGGGCAGAAGCGGAATTTCCGCGATCGCCTCGGACAGGAACGCCTCGATCAGCATGCGTCGCGCCATCACCCGCGGTACACCGCGGCTCAGCAGATAAAACAGCGCATTCTCGTCGAGTTCGCCCGCGGTCGCCCCATGGCTGCACTTGACGTCGTCGGCATAAATCTCCAGTTCCGGACGCGCATCCATCTCCGCACGCGGCGAAAGCAGGAGAGCCCGGCTCAACTGGTGGCCGTCAGTCTGCTGCGCGTCACGCACCACGTGCACCTTACCCTGAAAGACTCCGCGAGCCTGCCCACCCAAGACGCCCCTATAGACCTGACGCGACCGGCAGTCCGGCGCGGCATGCTCGACATAGGTGGTGTTGTCCACCACCTGTTTACCGGTGGCGAGATACACGCCATCCAGACGACAATCCACGCCCGGTCCGTTGAGATAGGCCCGAATCTCGCTGCGACCTATCACGGCACCGCTCTGCAAAACGAAGCTGTTGTAATCGGCGCCGGCCGCCAGTGCCACGGCGGCCCCAGACAAATGCACGCTCGTATCGGCCACTTCCTGAAAGACGAAGTGGTTGAGCCGTGCATTTTCAGCCAGCTGCAACTCGGTCACGATGTTGTTGAAGCTCGAACCACCGGTCGTCGTGATGTGGGTCTCGATGAGGGTTGCCTGCGCACCCTCTTCCATGACGACCAAATGGCGCGGCTGCACCATCATGCCACCTTTGCCCGGCACAGTGATCGAGATCAGATGTACCGGCTTGTCGAGCACGATGTCCGCATCGACGAAGATCGCCATCCCGTCCTGTAGGAAAGCCGTGTTCAGTGCCGCCATCGGCATATCCGCAAGCGGCGCGACCCGACCAAGATAGGGCTCGAGCCGCTCCGGCGCCGAGGCCAGAAGATCTTCCAGCCCGCTAACCAGGACGCCGTCAGTCATCCCGTCGAGCGCGCACAGTTTCGGCTGGACCCGACCATTCACCAGCACAATACGATAGCTCGCAAGCCCGGCCACCGACGAGTGCGGCAACGGGGGCAGGCCGATCGCTACTGCCGCCGACGCCAGCTGGAAGCCCTCGTCGCGCAGCGGGTTGAGGTTGGTGTAGCGCCAATACTCGTCGCGCCGAACTGGCAGGCCGTGATCGGCATAACGCTGCGCACCGGCATTGCGCAATGCGTCCACCCAGCCGATGCCTGCGCCGGCGAATCTCGAGGACGCCTCCAGCGCCTGCGCCAGATAGGGCTGCATATGTCCGCTTCCGTCGGGCACCCGCGCCTCCCTCAGGCCGCGTTCTCGAGGAATTCGGCATAGCCCTTTTCCTCGAGTTCGAGCGCCAGCGACTTGTCGCCCGATTTCACGATCCGCCCCTGGGCCAAGACATGCACATGGTCAGGAACGATATAGTCGAGCAACCGCTGATAATGTGTGATCAGCAGCATTCCGCGCTCGGGCGAGCGCATCGCGTTCACGCCGCTGGCCACGACCTTCAGCGCGTCGATGTCGAGGCCGGAATCCGTCTCGTCGAGGATCGCGATGCGCGGCTCAAGCGCCGCCATCTGCAGCATCTCCATCCGCTTCTTCTCGCCGCCGGAGAAGCCGACATTGACGGCGCGCTTGAGCATGTCATCCGTGATGTCCAGATCCGCTGCGCGCTCGCGCACATATTTGACGAAGTCCATCGGGTCGAAGGTCGCCTCGCCGCGATGCGTGCGCACCGCGTTCACCGCCGTGCGCAGGAAGGTCATGCTGGTGACGCCCGGAATCTCGACCGGGTACTGGAACGCCAGAAACACGCCTTCACGGGCGCGCTCGTCCGGGCCCATCTCGATCACGTCTTGGCCGTCGAACAGAATCTCACCTTCCGTCACCTCGTAACCGTCACGGCCGGTCAGCACATAGGAAAGGGTGCTCTTGCCGGATCCGTTGGGGCCCATGATCGCGTGCACCTCGCCGGCATCGATAGTGAGGTCCAATCCGTTAAGGATCGCCTTTCCGTCGACCGTCGCATGCAGGTTGCGGATTACCAGTAACGCCATCTCAAACTTCTCCTCTAACCCACGCTGCCTTCGAGGCTGATCCCAACAAGTTTCTGCGCCTCGACCGCAAATTCCATCGGCAGGGTCTGCAGCACTTCCTTGCAGAACCCGTTGACGATCAGCGCCACGGCCTCTTCATCCTCCATGCCGCGCTGCTGGCAATAGAACAGCTGGTCATCGCCGATCCGGCTCGTGGTCGCTTCATGCTCGACCTGTGCCGAGGGGTTCTGGCTTTCGATATAGGGAATGGTGTGTGCGCCGCACTTGTCTCCGATCAAAAGGCTGTCGCACTGGGTGTAGTTCCGTGCGCCGTTGGCACCGCGCTGGACGCGCACCAGCCCACGATAGGTCTGATCCGCCTTCCCCGCCGAAATGCCCTTGGAGATGATACGCGAGCGTGTGTTGTTGCCGATATGGATCATCTTAGTGCCAGTGTCTGCTAACTGGGCGTTGTTAGTGATCGCGACGGAGTAGAACTCCCCGACCGAATTGTCGCCCTGCAGGATGCAACTCGGATACTTCCAAGTGATCGCCGAACCGGTCTCAACCTGGGTCCACGACACCTTGGAGTTCGTACCCCGACAGGCCGCCCGCTTGGTGACGAAATTATATATGCCGCCCTTGCCGTCCTCGTCGCCCGGATACCAGTTCTGCACCGTCGAATACTTGATCTCGGCATCGTCCAGCGCAACCAGCTCGACAACGGCTGCGTGCAACTGGTTTTCGTCCCGCTGGGGCGCCGTGCAGCCCTCGAGATAGCTCACATAAGAGCCCTCGTCAGCCACAATAAGCGTGCGCTCGAACTGGCCGGTATTCTCTGCGTTGATACGGAAATAGGTCGACAACTCCATCGGGCAATGGACGCCCTTGGGGATGTAAACGAACGAGCCGTCGGTAAAGACCGCGGCATTCAGGGCCGCGAAGAAATTGTCGCCATGCGGCACCACGGAGCCCAGATACTTCCGTACGAGTTCCGGATGGGTCTTGATGGCCTCGGAGATAGAACCGAAGATGATCCCCTCTTCCTCGAGCTTCGCCTTGTAGGTGGTAGCCACCGAAACGCTGTCGAACACCGCATCCACCGCGACCGCAGGCGCCCCCTCGACGCCAGCTAGCACCTCCTGCTCGCGCAGCGGTATGCCGAGCTTCTCATATGTCTCGAGAAGCTTCGGGTCGACTTCTTCGAGGGACTTCGGCTTCTCCGTCGTCTTCGGGGCGGCGTAGTAGTAGCTGTCTTGATAATCAATCGTCGGATATTGTGGCTTCTGCCAAGTCGGCTCTTCCATGGTGAGCCAGTAGCCATATGCCTTGAGACGCCATTCAAGCATCCATTCGGGCTCTTCCTTCTTCTCGGAAATCAGCCGGATGATGTCTTCGTTCAAACCCTTCGGCGCGAGCTCAATATCGATATCGGTAACGAAGCCGTACTTGTACTGCTCGCCGATCGAACGGACCTGTTCAATTGCTCCGGTATTGGCTGCCATAACGCCCTTCCAGCTCCTCTATTCCGCAGCCCGCGCGGGGCCTTCGCCCCGCAAAGCGTCCACGGCACCGGCGATCATGTCCGCCGCGGCATCGACTTCCGTTTCGGTGGTGAAACGGCCAAACCCAATTCGTATACACGCGCCGGCATCCGCGTCGTCCAGCCCCAGCGCGCGTAATACGTAAGATGGTTCGACGGATGCCGATGTACAGGCTGAACCCGTCGAAATCGCGACGCCATCGAGCGCGCGCATCAGTTCCTCGGCATCAACGCCCGGAAACCCGACATTGAGATTGCCCGGCACGCGGTGCACGAGCGATCCGTTCACGAAGAGATTGTCCCGGCGAGCACGCAAACGTTCGAGCATGCGATCGCGCAAAGTGACGAGACGCGCACCCTCCGTCGATATCTCATCCGACGAGATCGCGGCGGCATCGCCAAGGGCAACGGCCAGCGGCACGGGCAGCGTGCCGGAGCGATAACCTCGCTCCTGGCCACCGCCGCTCATTTCGGCAAGGAGACGCGCACGCGGACGCCGACGGGTGTAGAGCGCACCAATTCCCTTCGGGGCGTACATCTTGTGACCGGAGATGCTCAGAAGGTCGATCTGCATTGCATCCACGTCGAGCGCGATCTTGCCAGCCGCTTGAGCCGCATCAGTATGCAGCAGCACGCCGCGGGAGCGACAGATAGCACCCAGTTCCGCCAAGGGCTGAACCACGCCGATCTCGTTGTTGACGGCCATCACGGACACCAAGACCGTATCACCGGTAATCGCTTCCGCGACCGCCGCGGGATCGACCCGGCCGTCGGCGCCGACCCCGACGATCGTGAACGTCGCCCCTTCATCGGCCACGGCTGCGCAGGACTCGAGGACACATTTGTGTTCGGTGGCGAGGGTGACAACATGGCTGCCGCGCCCGTGACGAAGTGCAAACCGGACTGCCCCCTTGATCGCCAGGTTGTTGGATTCTGTCGCGCCGGATGTGAAGACGATTTCACGCGCCTGCGCGCCGACAAGCACGGCGACCTGATCGCGGGCAACCTCAACCGCGTCGGCCGCCTGCCGCCCCCAAGCATGCTGCTCGGAATGCGCATTGCCGAACGTCTCGCTGAACCAGGGCAGCATAGTGTCGACGACGCGCGGATCGACCGGCGTCGTTGCCTGGTGGTCCAGATAGATGGCTGTCGGGGCCGGGCTCATGCGACCGACCTCCGCTTCTCGGCCTTGCCGTCGCGCCGTTGCGCCATGGCGATCCATGCATCAATGAACCGAACCACATCTCGCGGTTCAGTACTCCACCCGAGCGAAACCCTGATGGCCGACCGTGCCGTTTCATTTTCACACCCCATGGCGCGCAACACGTGGCTCGATGCAACCTTCCCGCTAGAACAGGCTGAACCGGCGCTCACGGCAATTCCCGCTAGGTCTAGTTGCATCACCTGAATTTCGGAAGCGAGACCCGGCAATCCAAGGCAACTGGTGTTCGGAAGCCGCGGCGCATCGCCGCCATGTATGACTATGTCGGATACCGCATCCCGCAGACGGGCTTCCATATTGTCACGCAATGCACCAAGCCGGCCGAACTTAGCGATCCCAGCCTTCGCGGCGCACGCGGCCGCGCCAAACCCGGCGATTCCCGGAACATTCTCGGTGCCGGCACGGCGCCGACGCTCCTGTCCGCCACCACGCAGGAGCAGCTCGGGATCGAACCCATCGCGGACGACCAACGCGCCAATGCCCGGAGGGCCCCCAAACTTATGCGCGGACAGGCTCAGGACATCCGCACCCAGATCATCGAAGGCGATGGCCATCTTGCCGGCGGCCTGAACAGCGTCGCAGTGAACCACGGCCCCATGTGCCCGGGCGACCGCAAAAATCTCCCGGATCGGCTGCAGAACGCCGGTCTCATTGTTGGCCAGCATCACCGAAACCAGGGACCCACCCCCGGCGTCCCACAGCAGCCGATCGAGGGTTTCGCCGCATGTGATCCCGTTCGCATCGACTGGGATAATGGTCGCGTCGGCGCGCACCTCACGCACAGAATCATGCTCGACCGCGGACACAAGAACAGGCCCGTCATGGCCCATCAGGGCCTGGTTGTTCGCCTCGGTTCCGCCCGACGTGAAAATGATGTTCGCGGGGGCCGTATCGACGAGCGCGGCTACATCTTCGCGGGCCCCATCGACCACATGCCTGATCAAGCGCCCGAACCGGTGCACGGATGATGCGTTACCATATTGGGCCAGCGCACGAGCGACGGCCTCGGCCGCCTCAGGCCGAACCGGCGTCGTCGCGTTATGATCCAGATAGGTATGCAAGTCCGTCGAAGCTCGACTACTGAGCTGCGATTTCAGAGAAAGGCGATGCCGACGCGTGCTGCGGTCCCGCATAGACCCGCCCCTCGCAGACATCCGCCAAGCTCACCGAATTCAGATAAGCGTGGATCTGATGGCCAAGCTCTTCCCACAGATCATGGGTCATGCAGCGGCTGCTGCGCCGAATGCAGCCGGCCGCCGCGCCGGGCTTGCAGCCTGTGGTCCGGATCGGTTCATCAACAGCTGCGATCACCTCCGACACGCGGATGTCTTCGGCCGCATAGGCGAGCCTGTAGCCGCCCCCCGGACCGCGAACGCTGGTAACCAGCCCCGCCCGCCGCAACTTCGCGAACAATTGCTCCAGATAGGAGAGTGAAATTTCCTGGCGTTCCGAGATCTCGGAAAGCGGTACCGGCCCCGAAGCCGCAAACTGCGCTAGATCAACCATCGCCATGACGCCGTAGCGGCCCTTCGTGCTGAGCTTCATTGTTCGTCTCCCTGCCTGCTTTCGCGCACGCCTACCTAGTAGGTCGTGGTTGGCTTATCGGAACCCTCATTGACGGCCTTGGATGCCCCACTCAGCTGGATGCGCTCTTCCACTTCGCGTTCAAGTTCCTGCACACGCATGCGCAACGTGCTGATCTCGTTCAACATCGCGGCCATCGCTTTTGCATCCGGGTCGGGAATGTCATGGGTCGGGGTACCATAGGCCGAGAACTGGTCTTGCGAGCAGAACGACGTCGCGACCGGTTGGGCAGGAATGCCCACAACAGTGCAATTTTCGGGGACATCCTTGACCACCACCGCGTTCGCGCCGACGCGCGCATTCTGGCCGACCGTAACCGGTCCCAAAACCTGAGCGCCGGACCCGATGATCGCGCCCTCCAGCAAAGTCGGATGGCGCTTCACATTAACCTGCGCCTCGCTCTCGACGGCCGGCGCGATCCCGCCGAGCGTGACGTTGTGATAGAGCGTCACATCGTCCGCGATCTCGGTGGTTTCGCCAATGACGACGCCGATCGCGTGGTCAATCACAAGGCGACGGCCGATCTGTGCACCGGGGTGTATATCCACGCCGGTGAGCAACCGCCCGATGTTCCCCACGAAACGCGCTAGCGTCTTCAGCCGGACCGACCACAGCCAGTGCGCAAACCGGAACCAGACCACCGCGTGGAAGCCCGGATAGCTGATCGCCACCATGATTCGAGAGTTCGCTGCCGGATCGCGTTCCAAGTACGCGTCCAGATCGTCAATCAGATGCTTGAATACCATGTCGACCTTTATGATATAGAGCGCTCTGCATCGCTCTTCCCGCCGGATGGATCACGCGTCAACGTGTCCGAAATTGGGATATATGATGTCCGAGTAAACTGGTCAAGTATTTGACTTACGTCCCTGGGAATAGGATGCCACGCAACCTATTCCATCGCTCTTTCTTTTGCTGCAATCTGCTGGCGGAATTGGAACACGACATGCCTGAAGTCATCATCAACGGCCCCGAAGGTCGCCTCGAGGGGCGTTACTACCCGGCGAAGGTTCCGAATTCACCCATCGCCCTTCTGCTGCATCCGCACCCGCAGCACGGCGGTACGATGAACAACAAGGTTGTTTATCAGCTCTACCAAATGTTCGTACGGCGCGGTTTCGCAACGCTGCGCTTCAATTTTCGCGGGGTGGGGCGCAGTCAGGGCAGCTTTGATCGCGGCGAGGGCGAACTGTCCGACGCGGCATCGGCGCTCGACTGGCTGCAGACCCAGAATCAGGATGCACCGATGTGCTGGATCGGCGGTTTCTCGTTTGGGGCATGGATAAGTATGCAACTCCTGATGCGTCGCCCTGAGATCACCGGTTTCTTGTCCGTATCCCCGCCGGCGAACATGTATGACTTTTCATTCCTCGCTCCTTGCCCGGCGTCCGGCCTGATTACCCATGGCGACAAGGATGACATCGTCCCGCGGGAATCCGTAACGGAACTCATTGCCAAACTTGCGAAGCAGAAGGACGTGATCATCGACTTTCAGGTCCTCAAAGGCGCAACGCATTTCTACAACGAGCATCTCGAAGAGCTCGAACAAACCGCTTCCGACTATCTAGACCGCCGCACCGCGGAAATTGAGGCGGCGCTTAAGGCAGAGATTGAAGAGCTCGAGGATGTCGAGGAAGAAGACGACGGCGACAACGACTAGGCAGGGCGGAAAAGGCGTCCGCCGGGTGTAGGCGCCACAACTCCCGTAGTTTTCGGGCCACTGAGCGGCAACCCACGCAAGCTGCGCACCGCCAGATAGGCAAACGCCTGCGCCTCCAGAATATCTCCGTCGATCCCTGCTGCCTCCGTCGGCGCGACATCAGCATTTAGCGCGTGCCTGAGCCCGCGCATGAGTGTCGTATTCTTGCGACCGCCGCCCGTAACCAGCCAGCGTGCGGGGCGCACGGGCAGGAACATAGCTGCCTGGGCAACCGCGGCGACTGTGAACGCGGTGAGGGTCGCTGCACCCCCTTCCGGCGACAGTCCCTCGACAGGCGAAACGTCGAACGCATCACGGTCAAGCGACTTGGGCGGCGTCTTGCGGAAATACTTGTCGCTCATGAGCCGCGCCAGCACCTCCAGGTCGACCTGCCCCGCCGCCGCGAAGCGGCCATCCTGATCGAATGCCTCTCCTGTGTGCCGATACACCCAGTCATCGATCAGCGCACCTCCCGGTCCGGTGTCGAACGCTAGCAGATGTTCGAAAACGTCCGTACGTGCCGGGTCCGCCTTCGCACCTATCCAAGTCAGGTTTGCGACCCCGCCGATATTGAGAAAGCAGACCGGTCGTTCTTCGGGTGCGCGAACAACATGAAATATCGGCGCTAAGGGAGCCCCCTGACCACCGCCCTGAACGTCGGCGGTTCGAAAATCAGCAACCACATCGATCCCCACTTCGTTGGCCAGCCGCTGACCGTCACCAATCTGCACCGTCAACGCATTGACCGGATCATGCAGCACCGTGTGCCCGTGAAAGCCCACAATTTCGACGTTGGCGGCGGGGAAATGTGACTCTGCTAGCAGCGCGCGGACGGCCTCGGCATGGCGGACCGTGAGCGCAGCGGCAATCTCTTTATGCGCGCCGGCCTTACCAACCGCCGAACGCAGCGCCGCTCGGAATGCGGGATCGTAGGATTGTGCGAGATGCACAACCGGTTCGAATACAGCAGCTCCGTCGGTTCGTATCAGGGCCGCATCGATCCCGTCCATCGATGTGCCACTCATCAGGCCAATTGCCAGCCGGCTTTCCCGCGCGCCCATGGAGCGAATCCTTAGTTCATTCCGTGCGAAGATATACACGCAGGTGGCACAGATGTGTTAGTTAGCCCGCGCGATGCCTGATAGGCTGGAAGAAAAAATATGTCCAAATACAAATCAACATTCGTCCAGACTCTGATCGCACGCGGCTACCTGCATCAGTGCACCGATATCGATGCGCTTGATGCGCGGGCCGCGGCCGGACCGATCACTGCCTATGTGGGCTATGACGCTACAGCGGACAGCCTACATATCGGCAATCTCGTCTCGATCATGATGCTGCACTGGCTGCAGCAAACGGGCCATCGCCCCATCGTGCTTATGGGCGGGGGCACAACAAAGGTCGGCGACCCGTCAGGCAAGGACGAGACCCGGCAAATGCTTACCGACGAGAAGATCGCGGCCAACATCGCCTCGATCCGCCAGACCTTTGACAGCTTCGTGCGTTTCGGCGACGGCGCGACGGACGCGATCCAAGTGAACAATGCCGAATGGCTGGACGCGCTCGAATACATCCCCCTGCTCCGCGAAATCGGCCGCCACTTTTCAATCAACCGGATGCTAACCTTCGATTCCGTGAAACTGCGCCTGGATCGTGAGCAACCGCTAACATTCCTAGAATTCAACTACATGATCCTTCAGGCCTACGACTTCGTCGAATTGGCACGGCGCCATGACTGCATGCTACAAATGGGCGGGTCGGACCAGTGGGGTAACATCATCAACGGGATCGAGCTCGGCCGCAGGGTAGCCGGGAAGGAACTACTTGGCCTGACCACTCCCCTGATAACGACGGCTTCGGGCGCTAAAATGGGCAAGACCGCCGAGGGCGCCGTCTGGCTCAAGGGTGAGAAGTTTGCGCCCTACGACTACTGGCAGTTCTGGCGAAACACCGAGGACGCCGATGTCGGCCGTTTCCTACGCCTATTCACCGACTTGCCGCTCGACGAGATCGCCCGGCTCGAAGCTCTCGAAGGCGCCGAGATCAACGACGCCAAGAAGATCCTGGCCAATACAGCAACCCGTATACTGCACGGTGTCGCCGCCACCGAACGGGCTGCCGAAACCGCGCAGCAGACATTCGAGGTGGGGGTCACGGCGGAAGGACTTCCCACCACCGACCTACCGCGCGCTGAGATCGAGGCCGGGATCGCCCTTTTTGCGCTGCTGACCCGAGCCGGCCTCGCAGCCTCGAACAGCGAGGCGCGACGCCTAATTAAGGGCGGCGGTGCCCGCATCAACGATGTGGCCATTAACGCCGAAACACACGCGGTCGGGCCTGAAGCCATCAACCCGGAAGGTGTGATTAAACTCTCCGCCGGCAAAAAACGCCACGCATTGATCCGACCGGTCTAGCCGCGCCACACCCTCATGGTCGCTACCCCCCCTCCTCGGGCTGAGGTGGTGGCTCGGTTGTCTCCCCGTCAACTACGGACAATCCGTCTTCACTCCCAAAGCCAGTCAGTAACCGTCGGATGATCCCCGGAGTAAGCACCGACAGAGGATTGACCAAAACATTTGGATCGTCGATCGGGCCGTTGACGCTGAAGCTCGCGGCAAAGATACCATCCGCACCGCCCGAGAGCATGGTCCCAATCAAGGGAATATTCGCGAGCAACGAATTGAGCGTATAGGCCGGCGCGATTTCTCCCGTCATCTCCAGAAGATCGTTCTCGCGATCGATCCGGCCGCTGGCCAAGACCCCGATATTCGCCCCGCGCGCCTTGCCTTCCGTTATCGTGATTTCGCTCTCGGTAACGACAAACGGCACTTCGACTCGTCGAAATGTCAGCCCCTCACCGCTCAGGACATCGGCGATCCCGGAAAAGGACGTCAGCGCCAAGATCTGGGCGCCGATCGGCCCTTCGGTGAGTAGGAAATTCTTCATATCGAGCTGGCCGGTGATCGTTTCCTCGGCGCCCGACCCCGTCATTCGGCCGAGGACACGAATCTCGCCGCCCCGGATCGTGTCGAGCCAGTCAAGCGCGGAGAGCACACCGCCTGCATCGTCAGACTCGAATGTTAGATCGCGGGCCCCGTCACGTGGTTCCACCTGCAGGAAGATGCGTCCGCCATTAGAAAGGCTTCCACGCAGTTCGACATCGTTCCAGTCGGCGCCATCATTGTTGAAAACACCGAACGCGTTCAGCAGGCTCGTCTCCTCGCCCAGTCGAATCTCGTCGACCGGTGACTGCTCGCTAATCACCACCCGCATCGCTGATACCACCTCGTCATCCGCACCGGCATCGTCGAACAGACCCTCGACGACGGGCCGCAAGTCCAGCCGCGCTCCGCCGATAGAAATGACCGGTGGCATGCCCTCGGGCAGCTCGATGTTTACGAAGGCGTCGGTCTCACCTAACACAAGCCGTTCGATCGTGATGCGCTGCAGCGCCGGTCCGCCCGGCTCAGAACGGAAAAGTCCAGCACCATCGATCTCCAGATCACCCGCGCGAACCGAGAGTTCGGGCATCTCGGTTAGAACCTCGTCCTGCACCAAGAACTTCACGAACGCGCGACCCTCGGCTCCGGGCCGCTTTGACCAGCCGAACGGGTATAAGTCGATATCCGTTTCGGTAAGGTCAAGGTCTGCCGCCCCAACCGCCACGCCATCCCAACCTATGGCATAGGTCAGCCCGACACCCGCGGACCCCGTGATGAAAGGAATACCGTCAAGGCCGAGCTCAAGGCGACCAGCATCATCGAGGTTTGTGCGCACCTGATAGCGCGTCCGAACCCCCCCATCTTCTTCGAACCGCTCGCTCCACATCAGCCCGACGGGCACACTACCGATCGCTGCAGTCCCGCGTACCTCCATACCGCTGCGATTGACGTTGAGTGTTAGATCACCGGCACTCACCGGCAACCCGAAGACGGCATCCTCGGCGCCAAACTCGACCATCCGCGAAGCCGTGGCGACCGCGATCTGGTCGATCAGAACGTCGTCGAGCAGGGGAAATGCAAACACCGCGTTGGTTCGATGGCTTCCGCTGGTCGACGCCGGATCGAGCCCGAAGCCGGAGATCAAGCCGAGCGGCTCTTCATCAAGGATCTCGAACGCATCGCGGACCGGCCCCGAGATGGTTACGTCGATCTTGATGCTCTCGCCCCGCGGCGGACCGTCGAGCCCCAGTATCTCAACACGGCCCGACTCGGCCACGAGATTGCGAAGCGTTCCGCCGCCAACGTCAATGTTGAATGTGCGCCGATCAAACCGTGCCACACCGAACACGTCGCGCACCGGCGGCAAGGGCCGCAGATAATGCACCGTCGTCTCGCGAAAGCGAATTTCACCGTCGAAACCGACGATATCGAACTCGGCGGGGCTCGTCTCGGGAAAATTTCCACGCAGCCGCAAGACAGCACTATCCACGCGACCATCTCGCAGATTCTCCGTAATCCAGCCACGCGCCGAAGGCTCGATCCGGACAGGCCAGTAGTCCTCGATCGCGTCGACCGACAGGCCCCGCACTTCGGCCACCAGGCCCAGGTTCCATTGATCGAGGACCTTGCGCGCATCTCCGCTGATCAAAAGCGTAGCTGGACCAACTTCGAGGCTCGCGCTCTCAATCACGATCTTGTCGAGCCCACGTTCCGAGCGAATGCGGAACGCACCAGCATCGAAGGCAACCGGCACGTCAAACATTTCCTCGATCGTCACGTTACCCGCGTCCGCACGGACATCGATACTCATGCCCGATGGTTCCAGCTCTGCATCAAGGGACAGCGTGAGAGTCCCCTCCAAAAGACTGTCAAGCATGGCGAGCGGCGCCAGCTCCGGCGCAAAGTCGGACAGGGCTGCGGGCGAAACATCACTGAACACGAGTCCTAGTTCCGTCGCCCTGGACTCGACGCGGTAGATGCCGGATAGGTCGGCACGAATGGCGCGTTCGGACTGCCCGAAAATTATCGAACCTTCGGCACTGATTCCCTCCGCATCGCGTAGCAGCGCGATATCGGCACGCGGCGTACTCAGCCGCATGCCCCGTTTGAAATCATCAAACTCGATCAGCGCACTACGAACGGCCACGCGGGTTAGATAACCACTCGCAAGGCTGGGGTCCGGCTTCCGCAAAAGCTCTTGGATCAGGCCCAGCGACGTCGTTCTCGTCGGGTCCGCATCGGGATTGTTACCGATATCCATGCTGACCGTTCCGTCGGCCCGACGTACAACGCGTAAGCGTGGGCCGAACAGCTCCAAGCTTGTCGGCGCGACGAGACCTAGTAGGAGCGCACGCCCGCTGAACTTGACCGACATTTCGGGTACCGTTGCCCTTACGCCATCATCGGCTCCCACGAACTGAAGACCAACCGCACGAATATCGAGCGCACGCTCGTCGGCCACCCATGTCAGGATCGTGTCGTGCAACCGGATGCGGGCATCTGCACGACCGGTATCCAGCGCGCGTTCGATCAATGGTGTCAGGAAACTGAGGCTGATCGGCCCACGGCTGAGCTGCCAAATCAGAACACCGAAGACCAGCGCCAAGCCAACCAGAGCGGCGGCAAAAAAAAGCAGCAGCAGTCGCGAACTTCGAACGATCAACGGAGACCCTTTCGCGCAGCGCGATGCGGTCGCACATGGGCGCTTGACCACCCCTACTCCTTACAGCAGTGTGCGGGGAAATCAAGCTGTCCCGATGAGCTTTGCATTTTCACCCGATCCTGAACGTCAGCCCCGTCCCGCCGACCCTGCGCGCATGGAGCGTGGGTTCGAGCGTTTCCACGAGGCGGCCGTCGCAGCGGACGACCTTGCACTAACCGCATTCGCCGCGGCGGTATACGATGATACGGCAATGCGGGCATTGCTCGCGGGCGTATTCGGAAACAGCAATTTCCTCGGCCAATGCCTTGTTCGCGATATCGCCTTCGTCCCGGCCATTTTCAACGATGGTTTCGATCGCGCGTTCGAGACCGTGATTGAGGAGCTAGTAGCGCTCAAACCAGACGCGAGCTTCGCTATGACGGGCGTCGCATTGCGCCGTGCCAAGCGCCGAGTCGCACTCCTAACCGCGCTTGCAGATCTGTCGGAGGCCTGGTCGCTTCTGACAGTGACGGAACGGTTCAGTCAGTTCTGTGACGCAGCTCTCTCGGCAGCGATCCGCCATCTTCTGACAAGCGCACATGCCGAGGGTCGCCTAGATTTGCCGAACCCGAACGCCCCCGAAACGGATTGCGGTTACTTCGTTCTCGGGATGGGCAAACTGGGTGCGTTCGAACTCAACTATTCTAGCGATATCGACCTGATCGCCCTCTTTGACACCGAAGTGGTGCCGACCACCCGACCGGACGAGATGCAGCAGGACCTGGTGCACCTGACCCGTGACCTCGTGAAGCTCATGGATGAGCGTACGAGCGAGGGTTACGTGTTTCGTACCGATCTCCGGCTCCGGCCTGACCCCGGCGCTACGCCCGTGGCGCTCTCTACCTTAGCGGCTGAGACCTACTACGAAAGTCTCGGCCAAAACTGGGAGCGAGCGGCCATGATCAAGGCGCGTCCGGTGGCCGGCGACATCGCCGCCGGCGAGCGCTTTCTTGATAATCTACAGCCATTTATCTGGCGGCGATATCTCGACTTCGCAGCGATCGAGGACATCCAGTCGATCAAACGCCAGATTCATGCGCACAAGGGCGGCAGCACCGTCGCGATCGCCGGACACAACATCAAGCTGGGGCGCGGCGGCATCCGCGAGATCGAGTTCTTTACCCAGACCCAACAGCTTATCTGGGGCGGCCGCGACCCCGAGCTACGCTCGCCCTTTACTCTGTCAGCAATTCAGGCGCTGGTCGCCGCAGAGCGAGTCATGCCAGATGTGGCGGAGGATATGATCGGCGCTTACGGGTATCTGCGGCGGCTGGAACATCGCTTGCAGATGGTGGACGACCAGCAGACCCATAGCTTGCCCGATACGGATGAAGGACTGGACGCGATCGCGGCTTTCATGGGTTATCGTGACAGGAAGAGCTTCGAAGTTGAGCTCATGCGGACTTTGCGCACCGTCGAGAACCACTATGCCGAACTGTTCGAGGAATCGGAACCACTCGGCGGCGGCGGCACGCTCGTCTTCACCGGTGCCGACGACCATCCCGACACGCTGACAACCCTGCGTGACATGGGGTTCAGCAACCCCGCGGCCATCTCCACGGCGATTCGCTCCTGGCATCATGGCCGGTACCGCGCAACCCGAAGCACCCGCGCACGCGAGATCCTGACCGAACTCATGCCCGCGATCCTCGCCGCCCTCGCGCAAACTGCAAACCCAGATGTTGCCTTTCGGCGTTTCGACGAGTTGATCGCGGGCCTACCCGCCGGCGTGCAGCTCTTCTCCCTCTTTCAGGCCAAACCCTCCCTGCTGGATCTGGTCGCCGAGATCACAGGCAGCGCACCACGCATGGCGGAATGGCTTGGCCGGAACCCGCTGTTGCTCGACGGCGTCCTAGCTTTAGATTTCTTCGACAGCCTACCGGATGCCGTAGAAATGCGCTTCGACCTTGCCGAAAGGATCGCCCGGGCCACAGACATGCAGGACGTGCACGATATTTCGCGCCGCTGGGTCAACGACGCAAAGTTTCAAGTCGGCGTTCAGATTCTTCGCAACAAGATAGACATCGATCGCGCCAATCGCGCCTTCTCCGACATCGCGGACACCGCGATTAGAGGCCTACTCCCTCCGATCCTCGGGGAGTTCGAGCGCCAGCACGGCCGGTGTGCGGGCACAGGATTCGCCGTGCTCGCTCTCGGCAAGCTCGGCGGGCGGGAACTATCCGCAACATCGGACCTCGATCTCGTATTTCTCTACGACAACCCGGCACCCGACGGGGCTGAGCCCATCATATCTGACGGCCGGAAGCCTTTGTCGATTTCGCATTACTATCAAAGGCTGGGACAACGGGTCGTCAACGCGATGACCGCGCTCACCGGCGAAGGGCGCCTTTACGAGGTCGACATGCGGCTACGCCCGTTCGGAAATGCCGGCCCGCTTTCGGTCAGCCTTGAGAGCTTTGCCAGCTACCAGCGCGAGAGCTCATGGACCTGGGAACATCTCGCCCTTACGCGCGCACGCGTGGTAAGCGCGGATGCAGAGTTTGCGGTCCAGATCGACACCGACATCCAGACCGCTTTGGCCGTCGAGCGGTCCGAGGAGGATTTGCTCCTCGCGGTTGCGGAGATGCGCGAACGTATGGCCAGAGAGAACGGCTCTGACAATCCGTGGAGCATCAAGCATGTCCGCGGCGGGCTTGTCGATTGCGAGTTCATCGCGCAGTATCTTCAGCTACGCCACGCCCATGACGACCCAGAGATCCTACACACCGGCACGTCCACCGCGTTCGTTAGACTGCGCGACGCGGGCTTCCTCGAAACGGTTATCGCCGACGAACTGATTAACGCGACCTGTCTCTGGCGCCGCCTGCAGGGTCTTCTGCGCCTCACACTCGAGGGAAGCCACGACCCCGAGGATTTCCCTACAGCACTAAAACAGAAACTCGCCCAAGCCGCAGAGGTGGAGTCCTATGAGGCGGTCGATACACTGGTACGCGAAACGGCCGCGCGCATCTATATTCTCTTCAATCAGATTATCGCCGACCCGGCCCAAGCCATCGCAGCGGCCCCCGGCGAACAGCCAGACGGAGATTACAACACATGAGCGTGAAGGAAGGCGATAAGGCCCCGGCATTTTCCATGCCCACCGACGGTGGCGGAGAGATCGACCTGAAAGACCTCAAGGGACGTACAGTGGTCTTGTACTTTTATCCAAAGGACTCCACCCCCGGATGCACTACGGAAGCATGCGCGTTTCGCGACCTAATGCCCGATTTCTCCAAAATCGACGCGGAAATCGTCGGAGTTTCCAAGGATAGCGTTAAGCGCCACGACAACTTTAAAGCCAAGCATGGGCTGCCCTTCTCACTGGCCAGCGACGCGGATGGAGACATCTGCGAGCGGTACGGCGTTTGGGTCGAGAAGTCTATGTACGGACGCCAGTTCATGGGAATCGAACGGACGACCTTTTTGATTGACGCGAAGGGTGTGGTCCGCAGGATCTGGCGTAAGGTCAAGGTGAAGGGACATGCAGAAGAGGTCCTCGAGGCCGTGAAGGTACTTTGAGCCAGCACGCCGATGACGTGCCGGCAACATTGGCCGACGCGGCGATCACGGTTCTCGAAACCCCCGACGCGGCGGCAAAGTGCGCCCTAACAACAGACTTCGCAGCTCGATGGCGTTACGGAGACATTGTTGTCGTGGGCGACGGCACGCCCGGCGATCGCCCACGGCGTCCCGACAGCCCCAAACTTCTGCCGCCGGGCGAGATGCCACGCCGCAAGATCAACCGTGGAACCGCCGGGCGGATCGCGCAACTCCATGCACTTGCGCATATCGAGCTCAACGCCATCAACCTCGCTTGGGACATTGTTGCGCGATTCACGGACCGGGAACTTCCCCGCAGCTTCTACGACGACTGGGTCCGGGTCGCCGATGAAGAGGCACGGCATTTTGGGCTCCTTTCCGCCCGGCTCGCGGACTTCAACGCGTCCTATGGCGATCTTGCGGCACATGACGGACTTTGGGACTCCGCCATCGAGACCGCGCATGACTTGGCCGCACGTCTCGCCATCGTGCCGCTAGTCCTCGAGGCACGGGGCCTCGATGTCACACCGGTCATGATCGAGAAGCTACGCATGATCGACGATGAGGATACGGCCGCCATACTCGAGATCATCTTCCACGACGAGATCGGCCACGTGGAGATCGGTCATCGTTGGTTCAGCTTCGAATGCGACCGCCGCGGCACCGATCCCGCCGCGCTATGGAACGATCTCGTCAAACGCCACTTCCGCGGCCCCCTGAAACCGCCCTTCAACATTGAAGCCCGGGACGCGGCGGGTTTCCCGCAGGACTGGTACCTGGCGGCGCTAACTCGCTGACCACCGATATGCCCGAATCCAGCGCTCGCTCGGCGCGGCAGCGACAGGGCTCATCTTGTATCTAGCCCCCAGCTAAGCTGCGCTCTTCGGATGGATTCTGCTGGGAGAAAAGCGCGAGGCCTACCACCTCGCCGGCGCGGCGCTGATTCTACCGGACATTTTCCTGTAGACCCGACGCGTCCGGCCGCGGACCGTCTAACTGGCGTCGGCGGCCGCGCCTTCCGCAGAGCCCTTGCCCAACCGGGCCGCGAGAGATGCCTCCAGATAGCGGTCGATATCGCCATCGAGTACCGCCTGCGCATTGCCTGATTCCACGTTCGTCCGCAGATCCTTTACCATCTGGTACGGGTGCAGGACATAGGAGCGGATCTGGTGGCCCCACCCGATATCGGTCTTATTGTCCTGCTCGGCCTGAGACTCTTCCTCTCTTTTCTGCATCTCATGCTCGAACAGGCGCGCGCGCATCATGGCCATCGCCTGCGCCCGGTTTCGATGCTGCGAACGGTCATTCTGGCACTGCACGACAATGCCGGTTGGGATATGGGTCAGACGCACCGCGCTGTCGGTCTTGTTTACATGCTGGCCGCCCGCACCCGAAGCGCGGTAGGTGTCGACGCGCAGATCCTTGTCCTCTATCTCGATCTTGATCGCATCGTCGATTACCGGATAGACCCAAGCTGACGCAAAGCTTGTGTGCCGACGCGACTGGCTGTCGAAGGGGGAAATCCGTACCAAGCGGTGTACACCGGACTCCGCCTTGAGCCAGCCATATGCGTTGGGCCCCAATATCCGGAACGTCGCCGACTTTAGGCCCGCCTCCTCGCCCGCGCTCTCCTCAATCCACTCGACCTTGTAGTCATGGGCCTCGGCCCAGCGCAGATACATGCGCGTTAGCATCTCGGCCCAATCCTGAGACTCCGTTCCACCGGCCCCGGCGTTGATCTCCATGTAGCAATCGTTACTGTCGGCCTCACCGGACAGAAGGCTCTCAAGCTCGAGCTTTTCGGCACGCCGTTGTAGCGCCCCGATTACGGACTCGCCCTCGGCGACCACATCGCCGTCGTCCTCAGCCTCGCCAAGTTCGACGAGCGTGACGGCGTCCTCAAGTTCTTGCGCGAGGCCACGCACTTCCTCGATAGACTTCTCTAGACGGGTACGGTCGCGCAGGATTCTCTGGGCCCGCGCCTGATCATCCCAAAGGGCTGGATCCTCGGCCTCCGCATTCAGGCTATCGAGGTGCGCGAGTGCATTGTCCCAGTCAAAGATGCCTCCGAACAAGACTCAAAGACAAGTTGATCCCCTCAACCAAATGACTGATTTCTGCGCGCATTGTCGATTTCCACTGAAACTGCTTATGGGTCCGGCTTAGATTGGGCAAAGCCTAGCGCGCGCGCGACACGGGTCAATAGCGCGGTCAGTATATACCGCGCCGCGCACCTCCGCTGCTGACGCCACGCCCGAGTTCCTCGCCGACGATCGAGCCCAGCTCGCGGGGCTCCGTTCCCGGCTTAAAGGCTTCGAGAATCGTTGCCCGCTCGCCGGGCAACGCAACAAGGCCGGTCTCGGGGTTAACCCGGATCAGGCGAATATCCGGCGGCACCCGGAACGGGATAACGGGCTCCCCTTCGAGTGCATGGGCCATGAAATTCTTGAAGATCGGCGCGGGTACAGACGAGCCCGTCTCGCGCGGGCCAAGAGTCCGCGGTGTGTCGAAGCCAACGAAGACACCAACCGCGAGATCGGGCGAGAACCCGATGAACCAAGTATCGAGGGAGTCGTTCGAAGTGCCCGTCTTGCCGGCAAGCGGGAGATTCAGCTGGCCGATCCGTCGGCCGGTCCCGCGATCGACAACCCCTTTGAGCATCGACACCATCTGGTAAGCGGTACCGGGCTGTATGACGCGTTCGCGCGGATCGGGAAGTTTGGGTGGAAGCTGGTCGGCATAGGCGGCGACCCGACATTGCGGGCAAGTCCGGTCGTCGTGCCGGAATGTAGTGATACCGTTGCGGTCTTGGATGCGGTCGATCAGAGTTGGCATGACCTGCTTGCCGCCATTCACCATGGTCGCATAGGCCGCAACTAGGCGCATGAGCGTTGTCTCGCCCGCACCGATTGACATGGCGAGTTGACGCGGCAAATGATCGACTACCCGCAGGCGCTCGGCATAGGTCGCTATCTTTTCCATGCCGATCGTCTGTGCCAAGCGCACGGTCATTAGATTACGCGATTTTTCGATACCCAGCCGCATGGGGCTCGGTCCGTAGAACTTGTTAGTGTAGTTGGCGGGCTTCCACTTACCCTGCCCGGCGCCCTGCTCGATGACAAAAGGCGCGTCAAGGATGCGCGTCGAGGGCGTGAAGCCGTTGTCGAGCGCGGCCATGTACACCACGGGCTTGAACGCGGAGCCGGGCTGCCGCCATGCCTGAGTCGCACGATTGAACTCGCTAACCTCGAAATCGAAGCCGCCGGTCATCGCTAGCACGCGCCCCGTGTGAGGGTCGAGCGCCACGACCGCCCCATTGATCTCCGGTATCTGCTCCAGCCGGTAGGTGCTCTCGGGATATGGCTGATCCTCGGAATCCCTAGTTACGGACGACACCAGCACCACGTCGCCCGAGGCAAGGACCGTCTCTGCCGACTTGATGGGCGGGCCGCGTTTCTGCCCCGAGCGCCACTCGCGTGCCCAGCGCAGTTCGGACAATGGCACCACGCCGGTCGTACCATCGATGAATCCGACAACGGCTCCACCGGCCTCGACATTCACGATCGCTGCAAGACGCCAGAGCCCCGCACCCACCGGCGCCTCAATCTCTCGCAGTTCCGTGATCCAGGCAACCGGGTCCTTCAACCTGGTGACCGGCCCACGCCACCCGTGTCGGCGATCATAACTGACCAGCCCGTCGCGTAGGATTTGTTGCGCGATACGCTGCAGGCGCGGGTCGAGCGTGGTGCGCACCGAGAGCCCGCCCTCATACAAGGCGCCGTCGCCAAAACGGTCGACCAGCTCGCGGCGGACTTCTTCGGCAAAGTACGGCGCTTCGACGAGATCACCGGCGCCCCCGCGAACCACCGAAATCGGCCGCTTTCGCAGCCCTTCGGCCTCGGACGGGAGAATGGCACCATCGTCTGCCATGCGGCCCAGCACATAATTGCGTCGGGCAGTCGCAGCGGCGTTGTTGCGGAGCGGGTTATAGTTGTTCGGCGCCTTAGGCAGCGCCGCCAGAAAAGCCGCCTCGTCCACCGTCAGCTGGTCGAGCGACTTGCCGAAATAATTCAGCGCCGCGGATGCCACACCGTAGGCGCCGAAACCTAGATAAATCTCGTTCAAATAGAGCTCAAGAATCTCGTCTTTAGTGAATGTGCGCTCCATGCGAAACGACAGAATGGCCTCGCGCACCTTGCGTTCGAGTGAGACGTCCTTGCTGAGCAGAAAGTTCTGCGCGACCTGCTGGGTGATGGTGGACGCGCCCTCGGGCCTGCGACCGGTGCCCATATTACGGACATTCGAGATCGCCGCGCGCATGACACCCATCACGTCGACACCCGGATGCGAATAGAAATTCTTATCCTCGGCAGACAGGAAAGCGCCCTTCACCAGTTCCGGAATGGTCGAGACCGGTACGAACACCCGCCGTTGGACAGCGTATTCGGCCAAGAGGCTGCCGTCGCCCGCATACACCCGGGTCGTCACAGGCGGCTGATAGTTGGCTAGCTGGCTGTAGTCGGGCAAATCACGGCCGAATTCCCAGAACACCCACAAGATGCCACTAACCGCCACCAGCACGCCGAGAACAGCCAGACCCGCGAGATATCCAAGCCAACGAAACATTCGGGTTTCCCAGTACAGAGCGGCCTGAGCATAGACAAGCTCGGGTCATGGGAAAGCATCAAATTGTGGAAGGATTGTGGCGCACCCAATTTGCGAAATTTCTAAAGCGCCGCGCTTTGCGTGGTTTCGAAGTAGGTTTCAACAGCCTGAACAATGGCCCGCGACAGTTTCTGGCGATGAGTCGCGGTGACCAGCAGGCGCTCTTCCTGCGGGTTGGAAATATACCCCAGCTCCACCAGTACCGACGGCACATCGGGTGCCTTCAGGACCGCAAACCCGGCCGATCGCCACGGCCGAGTGAGCAGCGAGGCGCTGGTCTTGACCTCTCCGACCAGAATATCTCGGGCAAACTTTACCGAAAGCTCGTTTGTCTTCGCCTGTGCGAAGTCGATCAGGATGTTCTGCACGTCGTCGCTGTAGTCGCCGAGATTAACCCCACCGATCACGTCGGACTTGTTCTCGAGCGCCGCCAATGCCGCTGCTTCCTTGTCCGAAGCGCGATCCGAAAGGGTATAGACTGAAAAGCCCCGCGTTCTGCGTTTCGGGTGGGTGTTCGCGTGCAGGGACAGGAACAAATCAGCACCGGCCGCTCGCGACAGGCGTACACGCTCGCGCAGCGGCAGGAAAATATCGCGGTCACGGGTCATAACGACCTCGTACTTACCGCTGGCCTTGAGTTCCTGAACGATCTCGCGCGCGTAATCCAGCGCGATTTTCTTCTCATAGACACCAGACACCCCGATCGCACCTGGGTCGACCCCGCCGTGGCCTGCGTCCACCACCACCACGGGCTTCTCATTCTGCCGTGGCGCCGCCGGCACCGGCACTCGGGTAACCGGGTTGGGATTGTCTTCGGCGCTGGGGCGCATGGAGACGACGAAGTCCGCCCGGGTCGTCGGCGTGAGGTCAAGCACGAGACGCCAAGGCTTGCCGCCCGCCGGCTTCAGCATGAATTGCTTTGTGACCCTGGAGGGCGAACTTAGGTCAAGGACGAATCGACTTGTGCCGGGCTGGAAAAGTCCATAACGCAGCTTCGAGATCAGCCCCGCCCCATCGCCGATTCGTTCCTCCGGCAGATCAAAATCGACCTCAGGCAGGTCGATCACGACACGATAAGGGTCCGGAAGCCCGAAAACCCGGGGTTCGACATTGTCGTTTAGCTCGACGACAAAGCGCGTCGAGCCCGGGTGAACGCCAATCCGGATGTCCTGAACCTTCAACTCGTCCGCAGTCGCCGAACCCAGCGACCAGGCGACCCCAAACACCGCCAGTGCGGCACACAGAACGCCTCGTCTAAATTTCGCGCAGCGCAATAAGCGTCTCAGAATCAAAGACATCGCGCTTATATATCGTCAGTCCCGAACACGCTGCAATACACAAGCGTGCGATATGGATGCAATCAAATTCATTGAAGACCGGCCTGCTGGGGTCTATTGTTATTTTGCGGACACCCGCAATTCGACAAATGCGCGCTGCGTTCCATGGTCTGGGTGTGGACAGGCGGACCTCGCTCCGCTCCGACGCCAGTAAGGACTGGACAACGTGCGCAACTGAATTGCGGTATTGTGCAACTTTGAGGCTGCCGCATGGCAATCGCCGTGCGGGTTTTTCGGATACAACCAACCGTCCTGGAGCGATTTCGCCCGTTCGACGGCACAGGTTCCGAGGCAAGTCTCTGAAAATGCGGAACCCCTCATGCCTCTGTCCGCGAGGCACCGAGTCTCGGCTTCCGCAGGGAAATAATCATGCCAAAGCGCATGCTAATCGACGCGACCCATCAGGAGGAAACCCGGGTGGTCGTCGCAGACGGTAACGAACTTCTCGAGTATGACTACGAAACCTCCACCAAGCGCCAGATTAAGAGCAATATCTATCTGGCCAAGGTGACCCGCGTGGAGCCCTCGCTTCAGGCGGCCTTCATAGACTTCGGCGGTGATCGCCACGGCTTCCTCGCCTTCAACGAAATTCACCCGGACTATTACCGCATCCCGGTCGAGGATCGCGAAAAGCTGCTGGCCGATTCCGACGAGGAGAATGATGAGGATGAAGGTGACGAGAATGGCGAAGGCGACGGCGAATCCGTCGAGGTCGTAGGCGATTCCTCCGAGGAGGACATTCAGGAGCTGAGCAATGCTCACCGGCGGCGCCTGCGCAAGCTCACCCGCAGCTACAAGATCCAAGAAGTCATCAAGCGGCGCCAGATTCTATTAGTGCAGGTGGTCAAGGAAGAGCGCGGCAACAAGGGCGCGGCCCTGACGACCTATTTATCCCTGCCTGGCCGCTATTGCGTCCTAATGCCCAACACCTCGCGCGGCGGTGGAATCAGCCGTAAGGTGACAGACGCAAAGCACCGAAAGTCCATGAAGGCCATCCTGTCGGAACTCGACGTGTCGGAGGGCATGGCCGTGATCATGCGTACCGCCGGCGTAGCCCGTACTAGGGCCGAGATCAAGCGCGATTACGAATATCTGCGCCGGTTGTGGGACAACATACGCGAACTGACGCTAGATTCGACCGCCCCTTCCCTCATCTATGAGGAGGGCGACGTGATCAAGCGCGCCTTGCGCGACATCTATGATCGTGACATCGAGGAGGTGCTAGTCGAAGGCGAAGATGCCTACAAATCGGCCAAGTCCCTGATGCGTACGATGATCCCATCCCACGCGAAGCGGGTTCAGAAATACGAGGACAGCGAGATTCCGCTGCTCAACCGCTACCAGATTGATCAGCAGCTTGACGAGATTCACGAGCCGATCGTACAGCTCAAGTCCGGCGGCTACATCGTGATCAACCCGACCGAGGCGCTGGTCGCGATCGACGTGAACTCGGGGCGCTCGACGCGCGAGCGTAATGTGGAGCAGACCGCCTATCGAACCAATCTCGAGGCGGCGGACGAAGTCGCCCGCCAGCTCCGGCTGCGCGATCTGGCCGGTCTAATAGTTATCGACTTCATCGACATGGACGTCTCGCGCAACAACCACGCTGTTGAGCGACGCTTGAAGGAAGCCATGAAATCGGATCGGGCGCGGATTCAGATCGGGCGAATTTCACCGTTCGGCCTCCTCGAACTCTCGCGCCAGCGTCTGCGCCCCAGCCTGCTCGAGGCCCACACCCAGATGTGCCCGGTCTGCAACGGCACCGGCGTCATGCGCTCCACGGAATCGACCAGCATGGCGATTCTGCGCGAACTAGAGGAAGAAGGGCTGCGGAAGCGCGCCCGCGCAGTCACGGTTACGACCCAGACCGACGTCGCGCTCTATCTACTTAATCAGAAACGCAGCTCGCTGCAGGATCTGGAGAGCCGATATGGCTTCAAGGTCCTGGTGCTCGCAGACGGCAATCTCGCCTTCTCGGAATACGAGATCACCCACATCCGCCATGACGGTGAAAAGGGTGTGTCACACAAGGACGATGACAAAGGGGAGGAATCACCTACCAAGCGTCGGCGTAGCCGCGGTGGTCACCGTCGCTCATCTGGCGATGTCGCAGACAACTACAAGACCGAAGGCATCGACAATAATGACGAGGAGCAGTCCGACGACGAGGACGAAGATGGCCGCAAGCGTAGCGGACGCCGGCGTGGCCGGCGCGGCGGACGCCGTCGGCGCAAGTCGGAGTCCGAAGGTGAAAATGGAGTTGAGAACGACACGAACGGCGAAACCGAAGCAGATGCCGACGCGAACGGAAAGGACGCAACGTCCGACGACGAGGGCGAAGATACGGCCCGCCGACGCCGTCGTCGCCCTCGCCGGCGCGGCCGCCGCGGACGCAGTTCCTCCGAGGAGTCTGCTTCAGATGAGAACGGCGACGACAACGTCGAGCGCGCGGAAGACGAAGCCAACGAGGCTGAAATCAGCGACAACGACGAAGATGCCGCGGTGAACAGCGATATCGACATTCCGGAACAGACCAGTTATCTCGACGACGAGGCCTCGGAAAGCAGGAACTCGGGTGATGATGAGCTCGATGACGACGACGCGGACGGTGGCAAACATAATGCCGAGAATGACGCCGCCGAACCCAACGCGGACAGCAATGACGCGAAAGACAAGGACGAGTCCAACCCCGAGGACGAGCCCGAAGCCACCCTCGATACCGCCAACGTGACAGACGCCAAGGCAGATACGGAATCGGAAGACGATGGTCGCCCACGGCGCTCGGGCTGGTGGAACCGCGGATAGGGCTGACCCGCAGCTTCATCGTTTAGGGACGCCATGCCCCCAGCCGATCAATCGCCTGGCGCATATGCTCTTCCGTGCCGGCGAATGAAAACCGGACGTATCCGTTGCCGCGATAGGGGTCGAAATCAAGGCCTGAGGTGGTCGCCACCCGCGCTTCCGCCAGCATCCGCCTGCAGAAGTCCGCGCTGTCGTTGGTCAACTGTGTGACATCCGCATAGACATAGAAAGCGCCATCGGCCGGCGCCAACCGGTCGAAGCCCACATTCGGCAATTCCGACAGGAGTATCTTGCGGTTACGGGCATACTTCGCGACATTCTCGCGCAGTTCATGATGGCTATCGAACGCGGCAAGCGCGGCATATTGCGAAAGAGTCGGCGGCGATATGAACAAATTCTGGGCCAAGCACTCGACCGACCGCATCATCGATTCCGGCACGACAAGCCACCCCAGCCGCCAGCCTGTCATGGAGAAATACTTGGAGAAACTGTTGATGACGATCGCTTCCTCGTCAAAAGCGAGTGCGGTAACCGAGTCATGGCTGTAGGTGATGCCGTGATAGATTTCGTCCGAGATAAACCGGATCGAATGCCGCGCAGCGAAAGACGTCAGCGCCTGCATCTCCTTTTCACCGACCATAGTCCCAGTCGGGTTCGAGGGGCTCGCCACGATCAGACCTTGGAGCTCCCCCGCATCTGCCGCTAGGATTCTCGGCGTGGGCTGAAATCGGTCCTCCGTGCGGGTCTCGACGACGACGGGAGCAACGCCCAAGGCCGAAAGGATATTCCTATAGGCGGGATACCCGGGCGCCGCGAGCGCTACACGGTCGTCCACATCGAACGCCGCGAGAAACGCTAGCAGGAACCCTCCTGACGAACCGGTAGTGACAACGACCCTCTCCGGCGCGACGGACACTCCGTACATCTCATCATAATGCGTGGCGATCCGCTCGCGCAGCGCCGGAATACCAAGGGAGTCGGTATAGCCCAATTGCTCGTCGCGCACCGCCGATATCGCGGCCTCGCGCACTCGCACTGGCGCAGGGGTTCCTGGCTGGCCAACCTCGAGATGGATGATGTCTTCTCCCGATGCAGCCAAGGCGTTGGCCTCGCGCATCACGTCCATGACGATAAAGGGGTCGATCCGGCCTCGTGTCGACAATTTCGGCGGCATCGGCGAACTACTCTTCGGAACTGACTGCTAGACCGAAGGAGCGCGAATCCTTAACGAACTGACAGATCTGTACCGTGCGCGGCAAACCGCGCGGACAGAAGAAACCGTTTACGCGTCCGACAAACGGCGTTTCCTCGATCATGTGCCCCAACGCCCGCAGCGCGTCTTTCTGCTTCGCCGGCATTCGGGCTTCGACATGCGCAGTATCCGGATTACCCGATGAGAAAACCCGAGGCGCGGCAACAGCCTCGATCATGTTTTCATCCGTACCGGTAATCGTGTCGAGTGCGATCTGCGCAACCACCGCTGGGGTCGGCCCCGAGCCCGCTGCCGCGAAAAAGGTCAGTCCGATGACCTCGCTGACCATCAACGCGACCGTCGGGACCGAGGCGCGCGGCGCACCGGGCGGCGGCGCAAGCAGAATGCCTGTTCCCGGCGCGACTATGCCGGACCCGAATGGCCCATTCATGGTGAATGAGCAGGCGACGGTTCGCCCCTTATTATCGACCGCGACGATGCTGGCCCCGCTTTGTATCGCATCGACGCCAACGGCCACACTGGGTTGCGGCGGAACATGCGATGTCGCCGATAGACCGTGAGTCAGCGTCGCAAGCCCGCCAGGTGTCGTCGGATCGACAGCGCCTGCCGCCTCGGCTTGATAGGCACGCGCCGCCAGCTCCAGCATCAGATGCGTCGGCTGTTTCGCATCCTCGTAGCGGTCATCATCAACGGCCGCAGCCCAGACCCCAGCCGCGATCCGCCCCCCGCCTTGGGGAGCGAAGGCCATGATATTATTGCCCTGTTCGAACTTTATGGGTTCGAGAATCTCGGGCCGGAAATTCCGCAGATCGTCTAGGGTCATGCGACCGCCGGCCGCACGCACTGCATCGACGAAAGAGCGGCCGAGGACACCGTCGTAGAATGTGCCCGGACCCAGTGTACGCAGGTTCGACATGACAGCGCCGAGCTCGAGCTGTCGCAGCTGCTGACCTTCGGCGACCGCGCCACTCCCGAACACCTTGCGGGCCTCAAGGTCAACGTTCACTACCGGTTGGGCCGCCTGAAAATCGCGCACGAAGGCTCGCGAGATGGCGTGCCCCGCGCGGGCGAAGTCCTCGGCCGGGCGCAGGATGTCGGGCCAGGCGAGTTCGCCGTAGCGCGCATGCAGCAGGAACATGCCGCGCACATTGCCGGGAATGGCAAACTTCGCATTCTGATCGGCAGGCCGCTTGGGCATGAAGGATATGGTCTCGGTGCGAATGCGCACGGCATCATGCACCAGGCACACGCCACCACCGCCGATACTCGCGGCGCCCGGCAATGTCACCGCCATCGCGAAATAGGCTGCCACCGCCGCGTCCGCCGCGGTGCCCCCGGCCGACAGGACCTCCCGTCCGACCAGCGCGGCACGCGGCTCATCCGCGATCAAGCCCCCGAAGAATCCCTCGACGAAGCCGATATCGCCCTGTTCCGGGCCGCTGCCTCCGCACGCCGCGAGCGCAAGCAAGCCGCCGAAAAGCATCCGGCGACCCGATTGACGCCACATTCGCGTGTACTTAGTTTGAGTTTCGTTCCTGGAGATAAACACGTGCGCCCGTTCGTTCGTTTGGCTGGTCTGATTACCGTACTCGCCGTTGCGGCCAGCACCCCTGCGCTTGGACAGAACCGGAAATTCGGAACCGTCCGCGACGCCGAGATCGAAAATATCATCCGCGACTATGCGACGCCAATTTTCATTGCGGCGGGCCTCGATAGCGGTGTCGTCGAAGTGCACCTGGTCAATGACGCCCGGCTAAACGCGTTTGTTGCGGGCGGGCAGCGGATCTTCATCAACACCGGACTGCTCATGCGCGCTAAGGGGCCCGAAGAAGTGATTGGGGTGATCGCACACGAGACCGGCCATATCGCCGGCGGCCACCTCACCCGGTTCAAGGACGAGCTGCGCAACGCCGAGACGACATCGATCATCGCACTGCTCGCCGGGCTGGCCGCAGGTATCGCCACCGGCGATGGCCGCGTCGCCGGCGCGATCGTCGGCGGCGGATCGGACGTAGCCCGCACAAATCTCCTGAAGTATAGCCGGACACAGGAATCCGCCGCGGACGCGGCCGCACTGCAATACCTCGACGCCAGCGGAATTTCCGCACGTGGGCTTCTCAACTTCTTCCAGATGTTGCAGCGCGAGGTTCGCATTACCGGTGGGCGCGAACACCCTTATCTCAGTACGCATCCCCTTACCAACGACCGGATCGCGGCCATCTCGGGCCACTTGGCGCTCTCGCGGTTTGCAAATGCGCCGATCGCCGAAGACCTCGCGCGCAAACACGCATATATGCGCGCAAAGCTCATCGGCTTCATGGAGCCGTTGAAAACCACCCTGCGTTTCTACCCATTGGACCGAAATGACATTCCGGCGCGCTATGCGCGGGCTATAGGCCACTACCGGAATGCCGATCTGAAGACGGCACTGCCGAAGGTCGATGCACTGATCGCCGAACAACCGGACAACCCCTATTTCCAGGAACTCAAGGGGCAAATGCTACTCGAGAATGGTCGTGTCGCCGATTCGCTGGTGCCCTACACGCGCATGGTCGAGCTCGCTCCCCGCGAACCCCTGCTCCGCGTGGCACTCGGCAAGGCACAGGTCGAATCCGGCCAAGCCGAAATGCTGCAACCGGCGCTCGAAAATCTGCAGGCTGCGGTCCGCATGGACCCCCAGATGCGCGAAGCCTGGCGCCTGCTGACCGTGGTCAACGGACGGCTCGGAAACCAAGGAAATCTGGCTCTCGCCCAAGCCGAATACCGGCTTCTGGGAGGCGACGTGAAGGCCGCGAAGGCGCTCGCCGAACGCGCGATCAACATCCTACCGACCGGTGCACCCGGGTGGCTGCGCGCGCAGGACATTCTCAGCGAGACCGAGCGCCGGCTCGAGTAGTAGCCCTCGCCGACGGTCACCATTGCGTGACACCCGGCCCAGCGTCTTGAAAGGGCCTCTCCAATTGACCATCATCCGCCGAATCAGGGGCCGGCGTTCGGCCCGTATGACTTTTTTTCGGAGGTAAACGTGCGGGATTCACGCGGAACGATTCTGGTCGCAGCTGCCATGGCCACTCTGGCTCTACTGGCGATCCTGCGCCCTGCTGGCGAGCAACTGCCGCAACAGATCGTTAGCGAGGTACGGACTTCGGGCGCTGCCGGTGGTGACGCCGGATTCGGCACACTCTAGCGAAACGAAATCCGCAACACGGTGCGCGAATACTTAATGGGAAACCCCGAGGTGATCATCGAGGCACTTGAAATCCTGCTGGCGCAGCAACAGCAGGCCCAATAACAACAGAATCACGGCGCCATTGCCGCGCACCGGGACCAACTTGTTGGGTACCGCCGCGTTCTGTTCATCGGCAACCCGGACGCCCCCGTGACCTTCGTCGAGTTCTTCGATTACCAGTGCCCCTTCTGCAAACCGATGGCGTACGATCTGACCAAAATCACCGCTGAAGACCCCGATGTGAAGATCGTTTTCAAGGAGTAGGTGTTCGGGCGCGAATCCACTCTCGCCTCGCGGGCCGCCATCGCGGCGGCCCGCCAGGGCAAATATGCCGAGGTTCATCTTGCACTCATGGACCTGCGCGCCACGCCGGCATTTAGCATCGGCGACCAGCTGATTCCCGGCGCCCCAAGGCCGAAACAGATGCGCCAGCTCATCGCCGAGCAGCGCAGCAGTTAAGCCCGACTACTCGGCATCCGGCTGGTTCTCCGGCAGGGCATCCCGAAATGCGTCAAGCGCAAGGCAGGCGTCGTTGATGCGCAGCGCCGAGGGAAACGCCGAAAGATCGCAGCCGAAACGCTGGGCGTTGTAGATCTGCGGCACGAGGCAGACATCCGCCATCGTCGGCGCGTCGCCATGACTGAACGCCCCGGCACCACCATCGGCCAGCAGCCCCTCGACGCCCGTCATCCCTTCATCGATCCAGTGCTTGTACCACTGTTCGTTGCGGGCCTCCTCGTCGAGCCCCAAGCCGCTTCCCAGCAGGCGCAGGACGCGCAGATTGTTGAGCGGATGAATGTCGCAGGCGATCGCCTGAGAAATCGCCCGCACCCGCGCACGTCCCCTAGCATCGCTAGGCAACAGGGCATGCGTCTCGGGCCGGGTCTCGTCGAGATATTCCATGATCGCCATCGACTGGATAATCCGGGTCCCGTCGTCATCGATCAAGGCGGGAACCAGGACTTGCGGATTCACATCTAGATAGCCCTCCGATCGGTGATCCTTGCGGCGCAGGTGGATATACTCGCGCTCCGCCTCAAACCCTTTGAGATTTAACGCGATGCGCATGCGGAAAGCGGCTGACGAGCGCCAATAATCATAGAGTTTCATAGGTCCCCCGGTTTTCGGCCGTCCGGCCTACAGATTGCGAATATTCAGGTTCGGCAGGGCATCCGCGGGCGCGAATGCGAACACTCGGCCATAGAATGCCAGTTCAGATTCCAGCGCGCGACAGACATTCTCCGCCTTTCGAAAGCCGTGTCCCTCGCCATCGAACAGGACATAGGCGACGGGAATTCCCTTCCCGTCCAGCGCATCGACCATCGCCTCGGCTTGGTTCGGTGGCACAACATTGTCGTCCGAACCCTGCAGGAAGATCACCGGGCAGTTCAGCGCATCCACATGCGCGATGGGCGAACGGGCGCGATAGAGCGCTTCCGTCTCCGGCAAGGGTCCGATAAGAAAATCCAGATAGCGACTCTCGAACTTGTGGGTGTCGCGCGCCAGCGTCATCAGGTCGCCGATCCCGTAGAGGCTCGCGCCGGCAGAGAACGTGTTCCGAAATGCCAGCGCAGACAGCGCCGTATAGCCGCCGGCGCTCCCACCCCGGATCGCAAGCCGGGCCGGGTCGGCCCGGCCGGCCGCAACCAGATGCTGGGCCCCGTGCACCATGTCGTCCACGTCGGCCTCACCCCAGCGGCCATATAATTCTTCGCGATAGGCACGGCCAAATCCCGTGCTACCGCGATAGTTCACATCCAGCACGGCAAAACCGCGGCTCGTCCAGTATTGGATGGCGAGACTGAAGGATGGTGACGTCGCGCCGGTCGGGCCACCATGTCCACGCACGATCAGAGGTGGGCATTCATCCGTACCGGCATCATGGGTCTTGCTTTGGGGTGGATAGTAGAACCCGTACGCCGTAGCGCCGTCGGCCGTGTCGAACCGGATCGACTCTGGAACCGAGAAATAGTCCGGGTCCACATCCACGCGCAGCGCAGTTCGCAGCACGTCGGTCGCACCGGACTCCGGGTCGAAAAGGATTACAGCCGACGCCAACCGGGCAGACGAACCGATGAAAACGATCTTTCCGTCCACCCATTGCGGGGCCGCGATGTCGGTATAGGGCACGTCGAAAACCTGCGTGCCTCGCCCGTCGATCCGAGCCAGAGACCATATGCCGTTACAGGTATAGGCGGCGGCGATCACTCCATTCGCATCGATATCGGTCGTCCGCATCCCGAAGACCCACTGAGGCAGACCGAACTCCGCCTCGGCCGGGTGAATGCACGACACGCGCCCGCCATCCCAGCGATGCAGGTTCCACCAGCCATCCGGGTCGGCACTGAACAGCAGGCTGCCGTCCGAGGCCCAAAGTGGCTGGAACACAGACACGCCGTCGCCGCCGGCGATCCGCTGCGCCTCTCCGATGGCACCGTCTTCGAGCACGGGCGCCACCCAGAGCGTCGCGGAATCCCAAGGCATGTCCGGTAATTCCCAGCTGACCCAGCCGAGCATGCTACCGTCCGGCGACAGGCGCGGGTTTGAAACGAAGTCATACCCCGCGACCAAAACGGTGTCGTCGCCCGTCTCCGGATCGATGGCGATAAGTTCGTTGACTACATCGGCGGCGGTATGACGCTCACGCACGCAAACCAGTCGATCCCGCACCAAGTCGTGGCATATGTCCGCATGGCGGTCGCCGCTGTCGGGCGTCACGGCAAAAGGCAAGCAACCACGTTCGATCTTGTAGATCCGCTGATCATCGAAGTTGACGAAGAACACGGTCCCTGCGGAGACGATTGCCGCTCCCCCGCCATACTCATGTACCAGCGAGCGCGCCGAATAGCCGGCCGGGAGCACCTCCTCGGGACCTTCCACGGTCTGTCGGACTAGCACGACCCGCCCCCCCTCACTGGGGCGTCCCTCGAGCCAGTAGATATCCGAATCATCCACCAGAACCCCGGCGAGCGAAATACTGGTCTCCGCAATCATCCGCGCCGTGATTGGCGACGGCCAGGTCCCGTAGGGCGCGATGGTCTTCGGGGTGATCACAGGAGCACGATAGCGGCTAGGCCGAGAAATGATACGAAGCCGACCACATCCGTAATCGTAGTGAGGACCACGGCCGAGCCGACGGCAGGGTCGATCCGCATGCGCTCAAGCACAAACGGCACTGTTACCCCTGCAAAGCCGGCGATCAGCAGGTTGAAGACCATGGCCGCCGCAATGATGAAACCGATGGTCGGGTCGCCGAACCAGAACCAGGCGACGACCCCCATCAGGATCGCAAACAACAGGCCGTTGATCCCGCCGACAATAACCTCCTTGCCCATGATGCGGGCCGCATTAGCGGGGGTTAGCTCCTTCATCGCTAGTGCCCGCACGGCCACCGTGAGGGTCTGGGTCCCGGCATTCCCGCCCATTGATGCGACGATCGGCATCAGGATCGCCAGTGCAACCACCTGTTCGATGGCCGCATCGAAAAGCCCGATCACCAGCGACGCGATGATCGCGGTGCCTAGATTGACCAGCAGCCAAGAAAAGCGCGCGCGCGTGGTGTCGAGGACCGCCTCATAGAAATCGTCTTCCCGCACACCGCCAAGACGCAGGATATCCTCCTCCGCTTCTTCGTCGATCACATGCACAATGTCGTCTGCCGTGATCACGCCCACGAGCTGCCCGGTATCGTTCAGTACCGGCGCCGACAACAGCGCATACTGGCGGAACATCAGCGCCGCCTCTTCCTGGTCCATCTCTACATGGGCTGAGCGCAACTCGGTCAGCATAATGTCGTCGATGCGTACGTCGCGCTGGTTGCGCATCAAGCGCGACAGCGGGACCGTTCCGACCGGCTGGTGGTCATCGTCGACGACATAGATCGCATAGAAATCGCGCGGCAGGTCCGCTGCGCGCTCGCGCATATAGTCGATCGTATTGCCGACCGACCAGTCCTTCAGAACCGTCACCAGCTCGTGCTGCATCAGGCGCCCGGCACTGTCCTCCGGATAGGTGAGCGCCCGCTCGACCAGTGCGCGGTCGGACGGCGAAAGGCGCGCGAGAACACTGGCCTGATCCTCAGCCGCCACATCCTCGAAAACGTCGATGGCGTCGTCGGTGTCGAGCTCGGTGATAACGGCCGCGACCTCGGCCGGCTCGAGCTGTTCGAGGACATCCTCGCGCACCACGTCGTCAAGATGTGTCAGAAGTTCCGGGTCGAGCCGGTCACGCACATGATCGAACAGCAGATGACGGCTCTCGGTGCTCAGTTCTTCAAGTAGATCCGCCAAATCAGAAGCGTGCAGCCCCTCGATCAGACCATCGAGCTCGTCGACACGCCCCACCGAGAGTGCAATCTCGCAGGTGCGCACCAGCGATTCATCGATGCCGAAGCTGCGCTCCGGCTCGAGCCCGAGTGCAGAGCCGTCGATATACGGTTGATGGGTCATCTCGGCTATCCCTTCGACCGGACGTGATGCTGTGCACCGACAGCCGCGACGGCGCTCATGTTCAGAACGCCGCGGGCCGTGACGGACGGTGTCAGGACATGCGCGGAACGCGCCGCGCCGACCAGGATCGGGCCGACCGCTAAGCCGTCTGCCAGTGTCTTCAGCAGGTTGAAGGCGATATTCGCCGCATCCTGATCGGGCATGACGAGCAGGTTCGCCTGCCCTTCGAGCACACTGCTGGGAAAGATGCGTTCCCTGATCTCGGGGTCGATGGCGGCGTCACCATGCATCTCGCCCTCGACTTGGAGGTCCGGATCGCGTTCATGCACCAGCTTGCGTGCCGCACGCATCTTCCGTGCGGATTCCGAATTCGAACTGCCGAAACTGGAATGCGACAACAGCGCGACCTTGGGCGGCAGACCAAACCGCCGCACCTCCTCGGCCGCGAGGTGTGTCATCTCGGCGATCTCCTCGACCGACGGGTTCGGCGTAACATAGGTATCCGTGATGAAGACTGTCCCCTTTGACAGGATCAGCACCGACACGGCGGACAGATGAAACACATCGTCCCGAATGCCCACGATGTCCTGCACATGCTGCAGATGGCGGTCATAGGGTCCTTCCGTACCGCAGATCATGGCATCCGCATCGCCGCGCATCAGGGCCAGTGCCGCGATGACGGTCGCGTTCGTGCGCACCCGTGTCCGCGCCTCGTCGGGTGAGACACCCTTGCGTTCAGTGAGCTGGTGATAAAGCGTCCAGTAGTCGCGATAGCGCGGATCGTCCTGGGGATTGATGATCTCGCAATCCTCGCCGGGCCTGAAGTTGAGCCCGAGACGCTCCACGCGCCGCTGCACGATGCGCGGGCGACCGATCAGGATCGGTTCTCCGATAGCCTCGTCGATCACGGCCTTTGCGGCCCGCAAGACGCGCTCATCCTCACCTTCGGCGTAGACGATCCGCTTTCTGTCCGCGCGCGCCTGATCGTATAGCGGTCGCATGAGCAGACCCGAACGGAAAACAAACTGGTCGAGGCGTTCGAGATACGCATCAATATCCGTGATCGGGCGAGTCGCCACCCCGCTTTCCATGGCAGCGCGCGCCACGGCAGGCGCGACCTCCCGGATCAAGCGCGGGTCGAACGGGCTGGGAATGATGGATTCCGCACCAAACTTGGAGACCTTGCCCCCATAGGCCGAGGCGACCACATCAGATGTCTCGCGCATCGCCAGATTCGCGATCGCGTCGACCGCCGCGATTTTCATGGCCTCGTTAATGTCCGTCGCGCCGACATCGAGCGCACCGCGGAAGATGTGCGGGAAGCATAGTACGTTGTTGACTTGGTTCGGATAGTCTGACCGACCGCTGGCGATGATCGCGTCGGACCGGGCGGCCTTCGCGTCTTCGGGCAGAATTTCGGGGTTTGGATTGGCGAGCGCGAAGATGAGCGGCATGTCGGCCATCTTCCTTACCATGTCTTGGGTCAGGACACCCGGCACCGAGAGTCCGAGAAAAATGTCCGCGCCCTCGATAACGTCTTCCAGGATGCGCGCGTCGGTGTCTTGCGCATAGGCCTCGAGATAGGGGTTCATACCCTTCTCGCGCCCCTTGTAGACCACCCCCTCGATGTCGGTGAGAGTCACATTCTCCTTTGGCAGTCCCATCTCAACGAGGAGATTGACGCAGGCCAGTGCGGCCGCACCACCTCCCGAAGTCACCAAGCGGGCCTTCGTGATATCACGCTCGGCAAGCCGCAATCCATTGCGGACCGCCGCACCGACAATGATCGCCGTACCATGCTGGTCGTCGTGAAACACGGGAATATTCATCCGTTCGCGCAGTCGCTTTTCTATCGCGAAACATTCGGGTGCCTTGATGTCCTCGAGGTTGATCCCGCCGAACGTCGGCTCGAGCGCAGCTACCACATCGACGAACCGATCCACATCGGTCTCGTCCACTTCGATGTCAAACACATCGATGTCGGCAAACTTCTTGAACAAGACCCCCTTGCCTTCCATGACGGGCTTGGACGCTAGCGGGCCAATCGAACCGAGACCGAGGACCGCGGTTCCATTCGTCACCACGGCGACCAAGTTACTCCGGACCGTGAGTTCGGCAGCCATCACCGGGTCTTCCGAGATTGCCAGCGATGCCTGGGCGACCCCAGGCGTATAAGCTCGGGACAGGTCGCGCTGGTTACCCAGTGGTTTTGAGGCAACAACCTCGATCTTGCCCGGCCGCCCATCGCGATGGTACCGCAGCGCCGCTTCGCGAATATCTTCTGCCATCTCTTTTCTCCGCGCCGGCCCCGAAACCAGAGTCGGGTCCACTCTCCACGCTACAAGGGTGAGCGCGTTAGATGCGTGATCTGCTTGCGGCTGGCAACCGGAAATCAAGCAAAACCATGAGAACATGAGTATATTCCGGCTTTGTTAAATGCACGAAACACTCACATCTTCGCAACTAACCCGAAGATCACCGGGTCATGTCGAATGGCGCACTGCCGCCAGTCTGCAGAATTACGCCAACGCGGTCGTGGCGATGGAAGCACGCGTTGCGGCGATCCGCCATGACGGCGCGGACGAGCTGATCTGGCTTGTCGAGCATCCGCCCCTCTATACCGCGGGCACAAGCGCCCGACCGGACGACCTTCTCGACTATAATCGGTTCCCCGTGCATCAGACGGGACGCGGCGGACAATACACCTATCACGGGCCAGGTTAGCGCGTGGCCTATGCGATGCTGGACCTGGCTGCGCGCGGCCAAGATCTGCGCGCCTATGTTGGCGGGCTAGAAGCCTGGGTCATCGCTACACTGGCACGCTTCGGAGTGGCCGGGGAACGCCGCGACGGCCGCGTCGGAATCTGGGTCGATCATGGAGACGGGCGCGAGGACAAGATAGCCGCCATCGGGGTACGGGTGCGTCACTGGGTAACGTATCACGGCGTCTCTATCAACCTGGCCCCGGAACTCGAACATTTCTCCGGCATCGTGCCTTGCGGGATCGGCGAGGAACATTTCGGGGTGACCAGCCTCAAGGCGCTGGGCATCGACGCAGAGATGCCGGCACTGGATGCGGCGCTGAAGGCTAGTTTCAAGGAAATCTTCGGCTAGCCGCTCAGGCAGTGGGCCGTTTGGCGAAACCCTGTCCTACCAGCGGGCGGGCTTCCGCAGGCGTGCGGACGACCTCGTCGACCCGGGCCGCCGGGGGGCCCTCGTGGCAGTTCTCAATCATCCGCTCGATGACGCCAACGGGACCCGCGAACACCGCCTCGACCGACCCGTCGCTCCGGTTGCGGACCCAGCCGTCGAGGCACAGGTCGCGGGCGACATTCTCGGTCCAGGCCCGAAACCAGACACCCTGGACGCGCCCGCGGATTAGCACGCGGGCGGCCACGATATCCGCCACTATTCGAACTCGACGATGGGCTGATCGACCACCAGACTGTCGCCCGGCGCGGCATGCAGCGTCTTCACCACACCGTCGGCGGCCGCGCGGAGGACGTTTTCCATTTTCATGGCCTCGACCACTGCAACCTCTTCGCCCGCACGCACCTGCAAGCCCACCTCGGCCGCGAGCGAGACCAGAAGCCCCGGCATCGGCGACAGGACAAACCGGCTTAGATCCGGCGGTACTTTTTCGGGCATCCGAGCGTTCAACGCGGCCCCGCGGGCTGACAGGACCCGGATATCCGCCTCGACCCCCCGATGGGTCAGCCGGTACGACACCCCCGTCCGGTCGATCTGGAACGTCGCGACGCCGTCATCGAAGTTCGCGGCAAAGATCGGGTCACCTAGAGTCCAGCTGGTTGTCAACGCTATCTGCCGACCATCGACGGCAATTTCGGCCCCATCGGTGCGATGATCAACGTTCACCGTGTTGGTGTCAGCGCCGATCTGCACCTGCCATGTGGCCTCGCCCGATGGTAGCGCGGGCGTGCCGGCAACGCCGTTCTGTCGCGCACGCGCTGCATAACGGCCGTGCACATACGCCGCGACGGCGGCAAAGCGATCGCGCAGATCACCCTCGGGCGCAGCGGGCGCATAACCGTCGGGATATTCCTCGGCGATAAAATTCGTAGTCAGGCGGCCCTGCGCGAAACGCGGATGGGCCATGACCGAGGCGAGGAAAGCGGTGTTGTGGCCGGTACCCCGAATGAAGTATCCGTCGAGTGCGTCCTGCATCCGCGCGATCGCGTCGGCGCGATCCGCACCGTAGGTGGCCAGCTTGGCGATCATCGGGTCGTAAAACATCGAGATCTCCGATCCTTCCCCGACGCCGGTGTCGATGCGCACGCCAATACCGTCCTGGTTCGGCGCGCGATAGCGTACGAGCCGGCCGATGGCCGGCAGGAAGCTGCGGCTCGGATCCTCGGCATAGACCCGTGTCTCGATGGCCCAGCCGGTGAAGGTTACATCATCCTGAGCCAGTTCCAGCTTTTCGCCGTTCGCAACCCGGATCATCTGCTCGACCAGATCCAGGCCGGTGACCATCTCGGTAACGGGATGCTCTACCTGCAGGCGTGTGTTCATCTCGAGGAAATAGAAGTTCCGATCCTTGTCGACGATGAACTCGACAGTGCCGGCAGAGCTATAGCCGACCGCAGCCGCAAGTGCACAGGACTGGACGCCCATGGCAGCGCGCGTCTCGGCGTCCAGGAAGGGCGACGGGGCCTCCTCTACCACCTTCTGGTGACGGCGCTGGATCGAGCACTCCCGTTCACCCAGGTGAATGACGTTGCCATGAGCGTCCGCGAGCACTTGGATCTCTATATGGCGCGGCTCCTCGATGAACTTCTCGATGAAGATGCGGTCGTCGCCGAAGCTGGAACGCGCCTCGTTCTGGGCGGACCGGAACCCCTCTTCGACCTCGGCCTCGCTGTAGGCGATGCGCATGCCCTTGCCGCCGCCACCGGCGGACGCCTTGATCATCACCGGGTAGCCGATATCCCTCGATATCCTGATAGCTTCCGCGACATCGGCGATCGTGTCCATGTGGCCGGGTACGGTGCTGACCCCGGCCGCGTCGGCAAGTTTCTTGGATTCGATCTTGTCGCCCATTGCCGCGATCGCGTCAGGCGGCGGCCCGATGAAGGTGATCCCCGCGGCCTCGAGCGCGCGCGCGAAATCCGCATTCTCGGACAGGAATCCGTAGCCCGGATGGACGGCATCGGCGCCCGTCTCCTGAATCGCCGCCAGGATCTTGTCCATCACAAGATAGCTCTCGGACGCGGGGGGCGGCCCGACATGCACCGCCTCGTCCGCCATGCGCACATGCAGCGCACCTTTATCGGCGTCGGAATAAACGGCCACGGTGGCGATGCCCATCTCGCGGGCACTGCGAATAACCCGACAGGCAATTTCACCGCGGTTCGCGATAAGAATTTTTTTAAACATGCCGATGAACCTACGAGAGCATGTTGCAGTGCGCAATCGAGGATTTCGCGAGTCGATCGGCCCTTGAACTGATGGACGAAACGACGTTGCGGCCTTAGCCTGCTCCAATGCCTGACGAACCCGGACATACCAGCGGCGACCAGCCGCCAGCTCAACGCCGGATCCACCTCGCGACGTTTCTGGTCGGCGGAATCACGCTGCTCATCCTACTCGCCGTCGGCGGGGTGCTGGCCCTGACACGGCCGGCGCGTATACTCTGGCGCATTTCGGCAAACGAGAGATTCGCGGACGCGATGGCACGGTCTCCATTTTTCAACTCGACGCCGGCGAAGGGTCCGGCTAGTTAGCTGACATGACAACCGAAGAACTCGAAGCCCGCATCGCGGCGTTTCCCTACTGGTATCACAAGATCGAACTGCCCGGCGGCGTGACTACGCCGGGCTGGGCGCCGATCGACGCGGGTGCCTATCGCGTGCCGGTTGACCTCAGCGGCAAGCGGGTGCTGGACATCGGAGCCTGGGACGGCTACTGGACATTCGAGGCCCTGAAGCGCGGCGCGGCGCAGGCCATCGCGATCGACGATTTCTCCGATTTCGTCGGTCATCTAGAGACGGAGGACCGCAAGGCCTGGGAGACCTTCGACCTGTGCCGCGAGGTACTCGGCTATGATGCGGAGCAGTGCCAGCGTCATGAGCTGACAATCTACGACCTCACTCCCGACACCTTTGGTACTTTCGATTACGTGTTCTGCTTTGGCGTCCTCTACCATCTGCGCTGGCCGATGTATGCGATCGACAAGCTGTCGGCGGTCTGCACCGGAGACCTATTCATCGAATCCGCTATCGCCGACGATTTCAGCGCCTATCGTGGCGGCGGGAAGGGCTTCGGATCCGACATTGTGATGGAGTTCTATCCCAACAACGAGTATGGGGAGAACGAGACCAACTGGTGGGCGCCGACGCTGAAATGCATGGGCAGCATGGTCAAGGCATCCGGGTTCGACACCGTGCGCGGATGGAAACTGACGGACTCGCCAACCCGGCTGCCGGAATGCCGCGGCTTCATATGGGGCACAAAGACGTAACGCGACGCTGTCCGGCCCGCGCTAGAGCGGGATGTTGTCGTGCTTCTTCCAGGGATTCTCGAGCGACTTGTTCTCGAGCAAGCGTAGCGCCCGGCAGATCCGACGTCGCGAGCTGTGCGGGTAGATCACGTCGTCGATGAAGCCCTTCTGGGCGGCCACGAACGGATTGGCGAAACGCGCGCGGTATTCCTCAGTCCGCGCCTCGATCTTCTCCGGATCGTCCCGGTCCTCGCGGTAAATAATCTCCACTGCCCCCTTCGGCCCCATGACCGCGATCTCCGCTGTCGGCCAGGCATAGTTGATATCGCCGCGAATATGCTTCGACGACATGACGTCATAGGCGCCTCCATAAGCCTTGCGGGTGATCAGCGTGACTTTTGGCACCGTCGCCTCGGCATAGGCGAAGAGCAGCTTCGCGCCATGTTTGATGATCCCACCATATTCCTGCGCCGTTCCGGGCAGAAAACCCGGCACGTCGACGAAGGTGACGATCGGGATGTTAAAGCAGTCACAAAAGCGCACGAAGCGTGCCGCCTTCTTCGATGAATCGATGTCTAAGCAGCCGGCGAGAACCATCGGCTGGTTGGCCACGAACCCGACCGTTCGCCCTTCCATGCGCCCGAACCCGATCACGATGTTGGCGGCATGATCGGCCTGCAACTCGAAGAAGTCGCCTTCATCGACGACTTTGACAATCAGTTCCTTGATGTCATACGGCTTCAGCGGGTCGGACGGGATCAGCGTGTCGAGGGATGGCTCCTCGCGGTCGAACGGATCACTGGTCGGCCAGACCGGCGGGCGCTCACGATTGTTCAACGGCAGAAAATCATAGAAGCGCCGCAGCTGGAGGAGCATCTCCACATCGTTCTCGAAGCCACCATCGGCGACGCTCGACTTGGTAGTATGGGTCGAGGCGCCGCCCAGTTCCTCCTGAGTCACCTCCTCATGGGTGACCGTCTTCACGACCTCGGGCCCAGTCACGAACATGTAGGACGTATCCTCGACCATGAAGATGAAATCGGTCATCGCCGGCGAATAGACGGCTCCACCCGCACATGGCCCCATGATCGCCGAGACTTGCGGGATGACGCCCGAGGCATCGACATTGCGCTGGAAAACCTCCGCATAGCCGGCTAGGGACTCGACGCCCTCTTGAATTCGTGCCCCGCCGGAATCGTTCAGGCCCAGCAACGGCACCCCGTTCTTCATAGCCATGTCCATGACCTTGCAGATCTTCATGGCATGAGCCTCGGAGAGGGATCCCCCGAAGACAGTGAAGTCCTGAGAAAACACGAAGACCTTACGGCTATTGATCAGCCCCCAGCCGGTCACCACCCCGTCGCCGGGAATGGGCTCGATGTCCGCGGTCATATCGTTGGGTACCTGCTCGACGAACATGTCGAACTCCTCGAAGGAGTTCTCGTCCAGCAGGAGTTCGAGGCGTTCGCGCGCGGTCAGCTTGCCCTTGCTGTGCTGTAACTCGATGCGACGCTCGCCACCGCCCAGCCGAGCGCGAATTCGACGGGCTTCAAGCTGATCCAGAATATCTTGCACGTCGCGCCCCCGGCGAAACCCTAAACGACGTCCCTCATAGCAGGTTTTCGTGGTTTCGGGCCAGATCAGGCGAAGCCCGTTCAGCCGGCACGCAACAACGCAAGGAAGGCTGCGGAGCAGTCGATTTCCGCGCGAAGAATATCGCGCCGTGCCCGGGCTTCTTCCTCCTCGCCCCACAGTTCGACCTGGTAGGATTCATCCAGCTGGCTCACCTCGAACGCACTCTTCGCGTCCAGCCGGCCGACGGCCATGGCCAGAGCCACGATCAGCGACCCGCTCGCCGACGTGACCACCCCCAGCGCCGCAAGCTCGTAGTGATCATAAGCCGCCACCGCTGCCCGCAGGCGCGACAGGGAGCCCTGCGGCTGTTCCACCGGCAACAGGCCGTCCGTGACGAACAGTTCGCTGCCGTAGGTATCGCGCGCCCAATCCAGCAGCGGCTGCCAAACACGCACCTGCCGGACGACCAGTTCCTGCGGCGACTGGGCGCGGTAGCAGATGAGGTCCGTTCCGCCAAACGCTGCAATCTGATCGACGTAGCCCTCGGGATCATCGGCGACACGATCGACCGCAGTGGCGGCAATTCGCGTCAGGGGCATAGCTTCGGCCGCGATCTCGTCGCCCTGCGCATGCCATTCCCCGGCAATGGCGTCGGCCAGCGCGCGCGCCGGCACCTGCAGGGCGCGACGCAGCGGCGTCCGCACCCCGCGACCATCGAGATGCACCTCGAAGGCACCACCATCCGAATCAGCCGCAGCGACAGCAACATCCTTGTAGAAACGTTTCATCCTACTAACCAACCCAGCCTCCGCATCCGTCCCTAGAGACTGCCCGGGTGCCAGTCCCTGTTCGCGCGCGCGCTTTTCCAGCGGGGTCGAAGGTGTCGGCTCGCTCTGCCCCGCTGTCGTCTTCACATACTGCACGCAAGGATGGTTGTTGCCGCTGAGATCGACAAGCCCGATCAATGCCGCCGGGGGAAGACGATGTTGTCCAAGAACGAGCCAATCTTCGCCAGCGTGCCCAGCGGATCGGGCAGCAAACTGGGATCGCCCAGCAGTCCGCGAATGTGTACCAGCACGGCAAGGCTCAGGTCGGAGCCGCGCGGCCGGGGCTTGATCTTTATCTTGTACTCTTCGGTGCCCAGATTGATATCGCCCTCCGCGGTCAGAATTACTACCCCGGTACTGAGGAGATTGACCCGGCTCGTCCCCACTCCCTTCTCAAACAGAAAATCATTCGCCGTGCGGTCGACGGTTACCCAGTCCTTGCCACTCATCGCCTCACCGATCCCGGAAATGAGACCGCTGACATAGCCAAGTCCCTCGTTGCGCATGCGTCCCTGCCCATATGTTGGCGGGCATGGCCATCGAGACTGGCTAGGATCGCCGGGCTATCCGAACCGGCCCCGCTACGTAGCGCAGGCCCGATACAGGTGCGAGGCGAATTGCATGAAAGTCGAGCATTCCACAAGACTATGTGCGTTCTATGTCATGTTCGCGTCAAACCCCACGAAACCCCAGCTTCGGGCCAACACATCGTCAAGCGGCGCATCGAGTTTCAGGCGTTCCCCGCTCAGCGGGTGGGGTAGCATCAGGCTGCGGGCGTGGAGATGCAGGCGCTGCGGCAGGCCCTCGACATCGCTGTCGCGCCGGCCATACTTGCCGTCTCCGACGATCGGCGTCCCCATCGCCTTGCAGTGCGCACGCAGCTGATGAAGACGTTGAGCGACCTGGGGGTGGAGCACCTCGACCTCTACCTCGTGC
>MDTE01168771.1_pt1 | contig 47080 bp, 41 predicted proteins | sample 811231 | NCBI WGS metagenome assembly MDTE01 (sample SAMN05326651, study PRJNA326480) | marine metagenome | isolation source: seawater | place: Indian Ocean: Red Sea | collected 2010 | reverse complement strand
TTGATGTAGCTAGGCGGCGAGCTCTTCGGGCCAGCGGAAGTTGATGAACTTGCTGCCGATGGACTGATTGATGGCTTCGCGCAAGGGCTCAAGCAGATCCTCATTGGGGAACCGGGGCGGCTGAATGAAGAGTCGGGAGCAACTAGGGCACTTGGCAAGCATCCAAACAAAGGGAGTGCCAATGCCGGGATCGAATGTGTAGGACTGCCAGCGGAATGTGCTCCCCCGCCGAAAGACTCGATCGCAGGTGTGTGTCACGCCGGCGGTGCTGCTCTTGATGATCTCGTACTGTGCGTGGGAAAGCATTTCAATGACTCCCTGGGGACCGTGCCCACAACTGGCGTTTTGTTGCTGCTGACGAACGCTCTTCGGCCGCCGGCCCGGCCCGAAGCTGGTTCGCTCTCGGTGGCTCCCAACGTTGGGAGGCCGGGTCAGCAGGCCTCAGAAGGCAGCCTGCAGGTCTGCGGCAGAGGCCGCGTTCGCGGAATCTTAGTGATGGGATGAGGCTTCAGCAAGTCACGCGACGCGAGGGCAGTTAGAATTGCTCATCACTGCATTTCGCCTGATGTTCTCGTTGCTCGTTTTTCTTGTGGTTGGGCTCGGTCTTCCCGGGGGCGCCGCTGCGGGGACTCCCGCGGCTGTAGAGGCGAAGTCTGATGAAGACTCGGACGGGTCGAGTGATGCTGTGTCGGATCTGGCGGCCATCTATCTTAGAAACGTAGGAACGGGGAGTCGCCTGTTGGTGGCCTCGGGGGTGGGGGTCCTGGCGGGCAGTATCCTAGCGGCTGGTGTGGACGCGGCGCTGCAGGGCGACAGCAGCGTACTGGGTCCATACCTGGCGGTAGCCGGCCTCTCTGTGGGCAGCAGTCTTCTTGTTGCTGGGCTTCCGGGGGTCGTGGTGGTCCCTCGATTGACTCTTTGGTACGACAACAACGGCCCCGCGCCGAGTGCAGTTGCCCGTTGGAACCTCATTCGTCGCTGGAGAGCGCAGATGCTGCTCGTGCAACGGGACGCAGGCTTCATCGGAGGAGCGGTGCTCGCCGGTGCGACGCTCATTGCTGCGATCGGCTGGGCCGTGAATGATCGCCGCGGTGTGAACAGCAGCGGCGATACGTATGATCCAGCCGATCTTGTAGCGACTGCATCCCTCGGTGCATCGTCCCTCGGCGCTGTCTTGAGTGGTCTGGTCTCTGGGGCTCGCCTGCGGGCCACGGGGCTCTCCGGCTCCACGAGGCGGGAGTCGAGAGTCTTTCTCAAGGATGTCCGTGTCCTCGCAGCGGTAGTCCCTAGGCCGGGTGCTGCTCCTGCTCTGGACCGCCCTGGGGGGGGGACTTCCATTGCAGTACATCTCGGCCTCCGGGCCTCGTTCTGAGAGTCGTGTGATGAAGAGGTCTAGCTCAGAGAAAGCGCCGCCTAAGGTTGAGGGCGGCTCCGAGACCCCAACGGCTGATGGCTTGGCCCTTGCTGTCGACCGGCGCACGGCCCTGAAGGGGATTAGTGCGGCGGCGCTGGGGGGAGCCATCTTGCCGGGCTGCGGTGGCGGCGGCTCCGACCCCGAGGGTCTGGCGGGGCCCACCGAGGTGACTCCCGCGCTGCTGCGCGAGCGCATCGACACTGTGGTGGTCTTGATGCTGGAGAATCGAAGCTTCGACCACTACTTCGGGGCTCGGTCGCTCCTGGAGGCGGAGCCGGGCTTGGATGGTCTAGTGGATGGGATGTCCAACCCACATCCAGACGGGACCTCTGTCTTTGTGCACCCTGCGGACAAGAACTGCATCGAGGATCCACCCCACAGCTGGACTTCGTCCCACAATCAGTTCAACGATGGGGCCAACGACGGCTTTGTGTCGGAGCACCACCAGCGTCACGGTGATGAGGAGGCTCATCGGGTGATGGGTTACTTCGACCGCTCGACTCTGCCGGTCTTTTATGCTCTGGCTGACGCCTATGCTCTCTGTCAGCGCTGGTTTTGCTCGTTGATGACGAGCACCTGGCCCAACCGCTTCTACATGCTGGCTGCCCAGAACGGGGGGGTGTTTGGCAACTCGGCGGCTACGGTGCCGGACGGTGATGGGGGTGAGGAGCGACTTGTCTTTCCGAGCATCTTCGACCGGATGACCGATGCGGGCGTGCCTTGGGGAGTCTATTTTTCCAATGCCCCGTTCTCGATGTTGTTGCCGAGTATTCAGCCATCGAACGAGACCTTCACGACACTCGATGATTTCTTCACGGATGCCGCGGTGGGCGCCTTGCCCCGCTTCACGTTCCTGGAACCCGCGTACGGGCGCAACGATGACCACCCGCCCACTCACCCGGTTGCGGGTCAGGTGTTGGTGGCCAGCATCTATGAGGCTCTGGCGTCGTCCCCTCACTGGAGTAGGTGTCTCTTTATCGTCACCTACGATGAGCACGGTGGTTTCTTCGACCATGTTCCGCCGCCAACGGCGGCCGACGCTCTGGCTGACGAGGGCTTCGACCAGCTGGGCTTCCGAGTTCCTGCTCTCGTGGCTGGCCCCTGGGTGCGCTCAGGCCATCTCAGCGATACGGTGTATGACCACACCTCGATACTTGCTCTGGCCGAGCTGCTCTGGGAGCTAGAGCCGCTGACAGAGCGAGATGCCGCTGCCAACGACCTCACCGATCTGTTGGACCAAGAACGCTTACTCGCGGATGCACCGGCGGAACCGGCCGTGCTCCCGGTCGTGGAGGCCAATGAGGACGAGATTTACGCTCCCGAGTGTCTCTATTCCCCGGTCAGGGAGCACTCGGAGTCCTTGTTCCGAGCTCACCACCTGGAGTTGGATGAGTGGATTGATGCGAACGCAGCCGGCACGTTCCTAGACCGGCGCTGGGATACGGACGGGGCTCACCGCCGATTGGTGGCTCGGGCCATTGAGCGAGGCTTACTCAAGCTTCGATGAACGCCTAGGCGGCGTCCCTGGTCGCAGCGGGTCAGTGGTTGCGGTCCCAGGAGGTCTCAGGGACATCCATCGCCTGGGCTACCCAGCGGCCGGCGACGAAGAACCAGTCGGACATTCGGTTCAGGACCACGAGGGCGTGGCCCTTCAGGTCTTCGTGTTGACTGAGCGTCAGAGTGCAGCGCTCGGCCCTTCGGCAGACCGTGCGAGCTTGGTGCAAGAAGGCTGAGGGAGCGCCGCCACCGGGCAGAATAAATTCGTCCAAGGGCGCCAGGTCTTCGTTCATCGTGTCGATCTGTTCTTCCAGTCGAGCCACATCAGCCTCACTGGACAGTCGCATCCCCTCCCAGCGGTCCTCGCTGCGGGTCGCTAGTTCGCTGCCCAGGTTGAACAGATCGTTCTGGATCTGCTCCAGCCAGGAATGAAGCTGGTTCTGATGCGCGGTGTCCAGCTGGGCCCGGTCCACCTCGGTGCGAACCAGGCCGACGACTGCGTTGAGTTCATCGACGGTGCCGTAGGCTTCGATGCGGGCGTCGTTCTTGGGGACCTGTTGCCCGCCCACCAGTCGGGTGAGTCCCTCGTCCCCGGTTCGCGTGTAGACCTTGGTGATGCGCATCGCCTGCTCCTTCGTGCAAGCCGGGATTGTGCACCAGGCTGGACACGGCGACCAGCGCTACTCTCGGGTTCCCTCAGGTTGCAGGGCCCCGTACGGACTTGAACACGGGGATACGGGGTGCCTCGGGCACCTCGCCCACGGCGCGGCCAGCTGTCATGCCACGGGACACGGGCCCGCGCGCCTCCTCGGGGAGCACCCCCGGAAGCGACAGGGGGTCGAGGCTGAGCTCTGGATGGGCGCGCCCCAACCCCATGCCATAGCCTTCCCAGAAGTCGCTCCAGTTGAGGTGATCGGGCCATAGACCACTGGCCTGGGCCTCGCGAACAGTGCTTGCCATCAAGTCGCTCTGCCAGCGGGCTCGGATCCCGGCCCCCCAGCCAATGTTCTGGGCGGCGATTCGGGGGTCATCTTTGGCAAGTCGATGGGGGTCGGGGTCGTCTTCAGGCATTTCGGACTCGTGCTGCAGGTAGCTCTGCCTCTCTCCCCATTCGGCGATTCCGGCCGACAAGGAGTGCCAGCTAAGGGGCTGAGCCTCCCAGTCTCCTTCGCCCAGACCTAGGCGGCGCCCGCTGCCCCAGAGACCCGCTTGAATTCCGCCGAAGCCCCGATGGTCTCCTTGAGCCGTGCGTACATCGATCAGGTCGTTGACATCTTGTACTTGCTCAGCCCAGACAGTACCGATTCCCAGGTTGTAGTACGCCACATATCGATGCTCACTGAGCGCCGCCATTCTGTCGGGCTGCACTGCCGTCCATTGCTCCTGCGCTCGGGGGGGAGTGAGCCACAGCAGCGTGCCCGCACCCAACAGGGCGAGCAGCGCACCGGTTCGCTTCCCGGCTCGGAAGCGGCGTAGACCCAGGCCCACTGCTATGCCTGGCGCGGAAAAGCCCAGGAGCCCTAGTGGGACGAGGTAGCGCACGGGGATGTTGGGCTTCCAAGGCGAGGCAAAGGCAAGCCAGAGGTAGACCGCAGCGGGAGCGATTGCGATCAAGGTGCCCAGTCTTCGCACGCGGGCGTCCCTGTCGGTGAGGGTCCAGGGCAGAAGGATCAAGGGGGCATAGACGAGGAGGTGGTAGGCGATGCGCTCAAAAGCAGCACCACCCCACCACCGCCCGGGTTCCATCTGCGCCAGCCAGTAGTCGTGGCTTCCATAAGGCAGGTTCTCTCGAACCGTCTGCCAGAACAATTCGGTGCTGTTCCCAACGCCGAGCGCCATGTTCACCAGCGTGGTCTCGGGGCGTTCTGTGATGGAGTAGCGGAAGATTGCGAAGGGGTCGGTGAGAGCGATGAGCCACAGGGGCCAGAGTCCCAACCCCAGCCCTAGCGCGATGCCTTTGAGGCTCTCTCGTCCAGGCCATCGACGCGGCGGGATCAAGGACAGCAGGGCCATGAGGAGGAGGAATGGCCACAGCAGGTACGAGAAGATGAATGCGTAGCCCACAGCGAGCCCCAGCCAGAGACCTCTCTTCCGCTTCGGGCCCTCGTCGTGATGCCAGTGCAGCCAGGCGATGACGGCCAGCACCAGGGGCAGTACGGCCTCTGGGTGGCAGTTGAGGAAGGTCAACTGAAAGGCGAGGAATAGGGATGGGACCAGAAAGAGGCCCACGCCGCTCAGGGCTGCCGCCGTGGTCCCGAAGATCCCTCTCAGTAGTCGCATCCACAGATACAGAGTGGCTGTCCAGCAGAGGAGGGGGATGATTCGGACGGAGAGCAGCCCGAAGCCCAAGAAGAGCGAGCTGAGCCAGTAGAGGAACGCGCCACTGCTGTAGGAGGCGTGGTGCACCGAGCCCGAGTTGGCGAGGTAGGTGCCAAAGTTGAAGTCACCTTGCCCGAATCGACCTGTGACGAGGTCCCAGGCGATCTGGGTATTCTTTGCCTCCGACGGCTCCAAGGGATAGAGAAAGTCGCCGGCAGACAAGATGACTAGAAGCCGGTGACAAAAGAACGCCAACACGATGACCAGCAGCACGATGCTGCCCGGTTCGAATCTTCGGGTGTGGCCGGGGCCGGCAGGAGCGGAGTCGTTCACCGGGGTCGAGTATAGACAGCCCGCTCCGAAGGGTCAGCGAAGCAGCTGTCTGAGTTCGTCGTGGTCGGGTCTTGCTCGCAGCCCTCGTCGTACACAGAGCTCGGCCACCACCGAGTCGCCACGGGCAACGGCGGACTGGGCAGTTCGAAGAGCCTCGTCAGCGATGGCTTCTAGCTGAGCATCGATGACATCCATGGCCTGATAACGGAAGGCGTGGGGTGAGAGAACTTGCTCTCCTCCGCGGAGCACCAGCATCCGAGCGCCTCGTTGAGCGGGTACGGGCTCGTCGAGAGGCAAGGCGGCCCCTGAAGACACCTGACTTACCCACCATCGATGAGGGTGGGCCTCCCCGCGGACCTCTTCTTCGTCCGGAGGTGGATCGAGTAGGTAGCTGCGCTGGCCGCGGGCCTGGAGGATGACCTGGCCCATGGCCGGTGTGTGTCCATCACCAAAAGCGGGGGTGACACCGATCACTTGAAACTGTTCCCAGGGGCCATGGAGCGTACTGCCGCGTTCTCCGGCTTGGTGACGGATGCGATGGGGCGGAAGCCATCCTTCTCGGAGGCCCCGGTCGTACCAGGTGAGGTCTGGGGCCGTTCGTGGCAGCGGCCGTTGACCTTGCGCGAGATCCCCGAGAAAGCCTCGGCTGCACTCTCGCTGCATGTCGTCCAGTTCGTCGCCTTTGAGGGGCACGGACTCAGAGAATGGCCGGTAGTCATCGCACCAGAGCTCTCCGGTTCCTTCGTCGGCGATCAGCGGCTCCCGGCCCACGCGGCAGACACGAAGCGTTAGGCCAGGCCCCATGTCGAAGCCGGGCGCCGTCCCGGCGTCGGCGGCCATCGACATGTACGAGCAGGTGCAGGTGGCACAGGGCGAGCCGTCCCGAGCGTACAGTTCCGCTGCCAACTCACCGGAGCCGACAATGCCTTCCCGACAGTGTAGGCATGGGTCGCTGCCTACGACGCCGGTACCGGAGCAGTGTTCGCAAGGGGTCACCATGAAGGCGCGAGTCTACTATCCTTGGCTCATGAACCCGAGCCGTTCTCCCATTGAGGGTGGCCGTCGCCCTGGCGACGACCCCTTTCTGCCTCAGAGCAGCGCTCAGATGCTCTCCGCTGTCTTCCTTGTTGTAGTGACAGTGGCCGGTGTGCTCGTTCTCCTTCGGGGGGCTGGTTCGGTGGCCGACGAGAGCGACGAGCAGCCCGCAGGCTCTGTGGAGGCCAGCGCTGAGGCCCCGGTGGCTCCGTTGGCTGTGGAGGGACAGCTTGCCGCACCCCCGACGAAGGCTCCCGGACCCGGAGGTTGGACCGGACCTGCTGGTACCGCTCAGGAGAGTTCGACACCATCGCTGGATGCGACAACAGCAGCAGCAGGGCCTACAGGCGGGGACTCCCCGCCGCCGTTGGGCTTGTCGACAACGCGTCTGATGGGCGCGGATGGAGGGCAGCGCGCTGCCCACCGTAGCTTTCAATCGAGGCGTCGGCTCTTGCTGTCGGAGGCTGAGCGGATGTTGAGAGGGCTGCCCGATGACTCGGTAGCTACGCCGGAGCAACGCCGCGACCGTCGTGCGCTGGAGAAGTTGATTCGCGACATGGACTCACCGGCTCGCTGACCGCTGGACTGCGATGCGGCGCGGAGGCTGGCAAGGACAGCTCCAGCTCGACTGGAGTCGCGACCATCCCCCCGTGCGGGGTCACCGCGGAGCGGGCTAGCTCCAGTCTGCGGCGACGAATCCCTAGCTTCCAGGAGTCGCGACGAGCAGCAGAGACAGCTTGTGCACATCCCCGCTGACCATGGTGCCGTCGTCACTGAGCGTGGCCGTCGTCTCCATGAACGTCTCGGTCAGGATGCCCTCGTCGTAGTCGGCCCAGAGGAGCCCCACCTCCGTGCCCGCGGCGAGCGGCTCGGTCAGTGGCACGTGGACGGTGAAGGAGTCGCCTTCTTCTTCCATGCTGAACTCAAATGGGGCGAAGGCCCAGGCCTCGATCACAGTCCATGCCCCCAAGCCTCCTTCGGGCCAGTTGGCCTGGGGGACCGCCTTGACGCCGAGGGTCGGGTTGTCGAGGCTCGCCGCGGCGAAGGGTAGCTTCGCCTCGACTCGGTCGTAGTCCACCTGGAGTCCGCTTTCGAACACGATGCTATTGAGACTCTCAGTCACCTCTTCATCGGTCTCGATGATGTCGGGGACAGTCTCGGTCACTTGGGGGACCACGAGGTCGCGTGTGATCGTGAAGTCTTCGTCCGTCCCCACGGCGAAGAAGTCGAAGAACTTGGACCAACCCAAGATGTCGTTGTTGGGGTAACCGAGGTTCTCGACGACGTAGGTGTTCTCGGTCAAGTTCTCAATCGTGAACGTACCGTCTGTAGCGGTGGTGCCGTTGATGCACCGCTCATCACTACAGCAGGTCACTCCGATGCCAGCTAGGGGGTCTCCCGCTTCGTCGATGACCCGGCCAGAGACTGTGGAGTTAGCAGGAGGACTGTCGTTGTCATCCCCCACGTCGCTGTCATCGTCGTCTTCCTCCTCATCGGCGACGTCGTCGTCGTCACCATAGTCGCCGTCGTCTGCGCCAGCACAACCTCCCAGTGCGAAGGGAAGGGCGAGGGCAAGGAGAAGGTAGAGAAGGCGGCTCATGGTGGGCTCCTGAGGTGTGTGCGGCAGATGGTAGCAGCCTGAAGTCCGCTGGGAGAGGGCAAAGCCTGCCCGGGCGTGCCGAGTCCCACATGCCCCGGCTCTCCGATGGCGGACGGTCTGTGCCGTGGGGCTTGCAGTATCAGGCTCAGGTCAATGCTCGAACGACCCGGTCAGTCAGTCCCTGAGCATCGATTCGGAACGCCGAGGAGATCTCAGCGGGCTTCCCACTCATGGGCCACTCGTTCACCCCCGCCCGCTCCAGGCGAGTAGCGCGCCCTTCGTCCGCGAGTACGAGGGAGACGAGCCCGCCAAGACCTGTGTCGGGGTGGTGGTCTTCGGCGGTAAGAATGAACCCCGTGTCGCTCGCCGCGAGGATGGCCGCTCTGTCAAAGGGCCGCAGGCTCGCCATGTTGACCACTCGCACACGTTTGCCGATGCGGTCATAGATCAGGTCATGAGCGAGCTGAGCTTCACCCACCACGGGGCCCACGGCCAGAATGGCCCCGTCATCGCCCTCTCGGATGATGTCGGCCTTGCCCGGGTGGAAGGCGTGGCTCGCGTCGTACCAGGGCGCTTGGCCGTCTCCTGTGCTGAGGACGGTCATCTTGCTCCGTCCCATCCCCACGAATTGATTGCCAGGGCTCCCGGCAATGTGACGAATGATTCGGTCACACTGGTTGGGGTCCGCCGGCACATAGACGTCCCAGTCGAATGTGGAGCGCAGCAGGCCCGCGTAGTCGACCACCTGGTGAGTGGGGCCGTCTTCGCCCACATCTGTGCCGCAGTGGGTGCAGACAAGCTTGAGATTGGACTTGTTGAACCCGTTCAAGCGTTGCTGGTTGAAGACCTCGGTGACGCCAAAAATGCCGAATGTGGAGAAGAACACCGAGTAGCCCTCGCGGCTCAGGCGGCCCGATGCGGTGGCTGAGTTGTGTTCTTGGATCCCGCCCTCGATGAATCCTGCTGGACTGGCAGCATGGAAGCCGTTGAGCTTGACTGAGCCCTCCAGGTCGGCGGAGAACGCAGCGACACGGATCTTGTCCGAGTTGTTGCGCTCGGCCAGCTCGGTCATCACTGCCCCATAGGCCGACCTGCAGTCCGTCTTCTTGTCCAGCGGGTACACGATGGGCTCACCCACATCCAACTCTGGGGGCGGGTTGGTGGGGAAGGGGTGATGAAGGGGGCCCGGCTCCCGCCGATTGCGCTCGGCCAGCAGTTCATCGAGCTCTTCGCTGCCGCCTAGGATGCCAATGGCCTCCTTACAGTCGTCTAGCGAGAGCGCTTGTCCGTGCCACTTGGCGAGGTTCTCCATGGAGGGGACGCCATAGGACATGACGGTGTCTGCGATGATCACAGTGGGTCGGGACGGGTCGGTCACGTCCCCGCGATAGGCGCGGCGCAGTGCGGAGTACAGTGCCTGCCAGTCGTGCCCGTTGACCTCGAGGACATTCCAGCCCTCGGCGTTCCAGTCCTGAGTCAGCTGTTGCGGCATGATGTCGTCCGTCTCGCCACCAATTTGGAGACGATTGCGGTCCACAAAGCCGATGAGATTGCTGCAGCCGTACTTGAGCGCTAGACGCCGAGCCTCTGCCAGTTGGCCCTTTTGCTGTTCGCCGTCGCCCATGGCGCAGACCACTCGATAGGCCGGCTGTAGCTCTTGCTCACGCAGGTCCTGGCTTGGATTGGCGACGGCAAGTCGCGCACCCAGCGCCGAGCCCACCGCAGCGGACAAGCCCTGGCCTAGGTTGCCAGTGTTCCATTCCACACCCGGCACTCCCATTTCTACGTGACCACCGAACACGGAGCCAAAGCGCCGGAAGGTCACGAGCATCTCGCGTCGGTCGCAGAAGCCGAAGGCGCTCAGCACCGAGTACATGCCGGGGGAGATGTGGCCGTGGGATATGAAGACCCGGTCACGGTCTTCGGCCATGGGCAGCTTCCCATCCAGCTTGCAGTTGGCGTACAGCAGGATCAGGAAGTGAAGGCTGGACATCGAGCCGCCGGGATGGCCGCAGCCGGCCAGCGTGGTCATCGCGAGGATGTCACTGGCGCACTGGACGCGGATCGCTTCCAGCGAGTCGATGTGTTCGTCAGAGAGAGTGTCGGGTTCGAATCCCAGGTGGAACATGGGCCATTGCTCCGGGGGGTGGGCGGGAGGCGTTTGTACCCGGCCATCGGCGCAGTGGCAAGGATCCCTAGCCCACATTTCCGACCGGGCCCGGCGTGAACGAGCCATCCTATGGTGGGCGATTCACGCGCTGAAAGCGGCCTGGGAGTGGTCATCCACAGGCTTGGAGTGCACGCCTAGGCCGTGGTCCGCGCTTCGAAGCCCAAGAGGAGCGTGTGAGTGTCCAGGCCCCGCCCTTGTGGGCATCTAGGCGGCGGCGCCCTTTTGGGCTTGAGGGGGCCCCTTGCGCGAAGCGTTGAAGATTCGCGCAGCCCGCCCGTCTCATAGCGTGGACGCTCCCTTGGGGCCTACCTATACTGTTATGAGCCCCGACCAGCGTCTGGGCTCGGAGGCGGCGCGATGGCGGCAGGCCGAACCCGCATTCATCTTCACGGGCACCGAGTGGCGGGCTTATGGCGGCGTCTCTTTGGAGTTCGACCGTCTCCACAGTTGGGGTTCGAGGGGTCCGCGGTGGGGGTCGACTATCGGCTGAGAGTGCAGGTCGCGACACGCACTGTGCGGGAGTTTGTCGAGTCCATCGACAACTACGAGCTGACCACCTTGAAGACGGTCCGAGTCTGGAGCGACTACACCATCTCCAGGGATCCGGGGCTACAGGAGCAGGTGCCCAAGTGGTTGGCCGAGAGATTGCGCTTTGGCATTGTGCGACCTCAGGGCGACATCGCCTATCTCGACATACACACCGTGGACGTCCAAGCCCTGGAAGAAGGCACTGAGCTCTTCTTGCACCTGGCCCATAAGGTCGCTCCAGGTACGCGAGCGTTTATTGCTGCTTATCTGGGGTCGGGGGATGGTTCGGACCAGTTGAGGGAGCTGCCGCGAGCGATGCTGCAGGGCGAACCCGGCTGACGAAGAGGACCCCCGCTAGGACGAGGACGAGGTGATACAGCAGCCCTTCCTCGGGCCCGAACTGCCCGCCTAGAAGCAGATGCCACAGAGAGTCATCTGCTGTCTGCAAGCGAAAGACAGCCGGCATCTGGAAGCCCGATACCGGGAGGCCGAACAGCAGCGCTGTCGCCACGTTCCAGCCGAGGTGCAGTCCCGTCACCAACCACAGGTTTCCGCTTAACAAGAACACGGCCCCAAGTAGAAGGCCAGCAAGGAGCAACCCGATGAGCGGAAGCGGGCCCACATGATCGTTGCTGTAGTGGAGGGCTGCGAAGATCACAGTGGAGAGCAACAGAGCGCCCGAGGTCCCGAGCAGTGGTTCCCAGTAACGAAGCAGAAGGCCCCGGCACAAAAGCTCTTCTCCGAAGGCGGCGATGAACAGGCCCACGACAAGCAGACCCACGCCGGGGAGAGCTGCGCTCCCCGTGGGCGCCGACAGGGTGCTGATGGTCTCTGCAGATGCTGGGCTGTAGCCGCCCAGCAGCAGTGCGAGCAAGGCGGGCATTGCGATGAGAGCAATCCCCGTCGCTAGACCCACAGAAAAGAGCACACTGCCGGTCTGGCGGGTGCTGCCGAGGCCCAGCCGCTCTCTGCCGAAGCGGAGCCAAGAGCTCAGGACGATGAGGGCGGGGATGGCCAGCAGCCACGTGGCCAGGCTGCGCAGGATGATTGTGGGTAGGTCTAGGCTCGGCTCGGTCTTGAGCACCTGCCCTGTGTCCGGATCGACCGCTAGAGCCGAGCCGGGGGCCCGCAACCACTCAGCGAGGGGCTCCAGATGGGGCGTCAAGAGCAACGCCGGCACGCTACAGGCGACAAAAGCGAGAAAGAGCAGCGGAGTCCCTAGCAGCGGATGAAGTCGAGGACGGAAGGTCTGGTGCTCTGACTGCAGCATCGGCTGTGCCCCGTTGAGAGAGCCTGCGGGCGGTGCACCGGGGGATGGCTGCTCGCTGCTTGTGGGGCTCGGGTTGTGCTGAGGTTCGTCCGTCATCGGTAGAGCCCCGGGTTGCCCCTCAGCAGTGCAAGAATGCTGGCGGGCACCCACGCAGACACATCCGCGCCTTGCGCGAGGCGCTCGCGAATCATGCTCGAGGAGATGTCTGGCAGCTGGAAGTCCCGCACCACGAAGTCGCCCCCCTTCGGGAGCTCGCTGGCTGGAACCTCAGCTCCTCGACCGAGGACAAGGAACCGAACCTGTTCTCGCAGCTCATCCCAGCGATGCCAGCTCGGCAGCTCGGCCAGGAGATCCGACCCGACGATCCAGGTGAACTGGTGCTGCGGATGGGCTCCTCGGAGCGCTGCGACGGTATCGATGGTGCGAGACCGCTCCCCAAGGCTGGCCTCGACCAGACTGACAGTGAGGGCTGGATGGTCGTGTACTGCTGCCTCACAGAGGGCGACTCGATCGACGAAGGGGCGTAGCTCCCGGTCCTTCTCGAAGGCGTGCCGGTGCACGGGGAGCCACCACACCTCATCGACGCAGTCGGTCTCGACTAGGTAGAGGGATGCGAGCACGTGGCAGATGTGTGGAGGATTGAACGATCCGCCCAACAGTCCGACTCGTCGCTCTGGATTCTCCGACTTCATATTCCGTATCCTCCCCGAGTGTCCGACGATTGCAAGCTGAGTACTCATAGTGGCGCTGGCGGCGCCCAGGATGGGCCCGAACCTGCGTCGGTAGTGCGAGGGCGCTTCGCTCCCAGCCCGACCGGAGCTCTTCATCTGGGCCACGCCCAGACAATGCTCTTGGCCTGGCTCCAGGTGAGGGCGCTCGACGGTGTCTTTATCGTGCGAATGGAAGATCTCGATGCTTCTCGTAATCGGCCTGGAGCGGCCGATGCGATGCTGGCCGATCTGCAGTGGCTCGGCTTTGATTGGGATGAAGGTCCTCAGGTCGGACGGCCCGCCCCGGACTACGTTCAGAGCCAGCGGGTCGAGCTGTACGAGCAGTGCCTGGAGATACTGCGCGGGCGACTGTATCGCTGCACCTGTAGCCGAAAGGACGTGCGCGAGGCTGCGGGGGCTCCTCACGGCGGAGAGCTCGCCTACCCCGGGACCTGCCGCGAGGGCACCGCTAAGGAGGGGGCCGCCTATTCCCTGAGGATCCGGGTTCCGGAGGGCCCTGTGGCATGGGACGACCTATGGCTGGGACCGTGCTCGGACGAGCCCGCGTCGCTCTGCGGCGACTTTATTGTTCGTGCCAAGGGAGGGGGCCATGTCTACCAACTGGCCTGTGTTGCCGATGATATCGCCATGGGCATTACCCACGTCTTACGAGGGGCGGATCTCGTCGCCAGCACCAGTCGTCAGATCCTGCTGTACCAATGGTTGGGGGCTCCTCCCCCCCGCTTTGCCCACGCCCCGTTGCTTCGGGATGACGACGGTCAGCGCATGGCGAAGCGTCGAGGAAGCCAGACCTTGGCCGAGCTTCGCGACAGTGGAGTGCACCCTCGGGAACTCGTCGGCCTCCTGGCTCAGGGATTGGGGATCCTGGACCGGCACGAGTCGGTAGAACCTTCGGATCTCATTGAGCCTTTCTCCCAACGCTTTTCCCACCTCCGTTGACCGACACCGTCGCGCCAACTACGGTCCGGGAATGACCACACAACTGTCCTATGTCTTGGCGGATGTCGCCGTCGGTGAATCCTCCTCCCTTGTGCTCGTCGGTCGCCGTGATGCCCTCTTGGCAGAGGCGTTGGCTGCGGTTGTCCCCACCGGGGTGCGGGACACGCTGCCGCGCATGCTCGATGGTCTGAAGCCGGGCGATCGTGGAGCTTCCACGACAACCTGGCCCGCTGATTGCCAGCCCAACCAAGTCGTCGTCTGTTTGCTTCCGGAGCCGTGCTCGCGGCACAACAGCCCGGCCCGACCCCACGCCATCACACACCAGCTCAGAGAGCACCTACCCAAGGTAGGTCGGGTCGCAGTGTTGTTGGCTCTGGACGAACCTGAGCACTACTTTGCCGCCGGCTGTGCCGTGGCTCGTGCGATACCCAGCTTCACCGCCAAGTCCAAAGAGCCCGAGGCAGAGGCGGGCCCCGATCGCGAGGTAGCGGTTGCCTTCGTCACCGAGGGGGCCGAGGCCCTCCTCTTGGGCCGAGTGGCAACGGCGGCCGAGGCCATTCGGTCCGCTGGAGCCCTCGTGGACATGCCCACCTCGACCCTGAACACGGACGCCTTTGTGGCTGAGGCGAGAGCTTTGGCTGACGAAGTGGGAGCTGAGATCGAGGTGATTCGTGGTCAGGACCTGGCAGATGCGGGCTACGGCGGTCTGTGGGGGGTCGGTAAGGCAGCCGTCTACCCTCCGGCTCTGGTCGTCCTTCGGCACGAACCAGAGGGGGCTCAGCGCACGCTGGCCTGGGTGGGGAAGGGCATCGTCTATGACACGGGTGGCCTCTCCATCAAGGGGAAGATGCACATGCCGGGCATGAAGCGCGACATGGGCGGGGCTGCCGCTGTCCTGGGTGCCTTTGGCGCTGCGGTACGTGCGGGCTTCCCTGATCGGCTCTATGGCTTGCTCTGCCTCGCCGAGAATTCAGTAGGGCCGGAGGCCACGAGGCCAGACGACATTCTGGAGATGTACTCTGGCAAGTCCGTGGAGGTGAACAACACGGACGCTGAAGGCCGATTGGTGCTTGCTGACGGCGTCGCCCATGCTGTGCGTCACCTAGGGCCCGATGTGATCGTGGATCTAGCCACCTTGACCGGCGCCCAGATGGTGGCCACGGGTCAGCGCCATGGAGCCATCGTTTGCAATGACGATGAGCTCGAAGCTGCCGCCATTCGGGCCGGCCGGGTGTCTGGAGACTTGGTGCATCCGCTGCCCTACTGCCCCGAGTTCTTTCGCGGCGAGTTCAAGAGTGAGGTGGCCGATCTGAAAAACTCGGTGGCTGATCGCGCAAACGCACAGAGTTCGTGTGCTGCTCAGTTTGTGGGAGAGCACCTCGGCGACTTTGAGGGCGGCTGGCTGCACGTGGATCTCGCTGGTCCTTCGGTGGCCAAGGAACGGGGCACGGGGTTTGGCGTCGCGCTGTTGCTCGAGCTCTTCTCGGTGGGTGATTCGCTTCGACAACACGCCTGAGTAGCTGGTGGGTGGTAAGCGAAGCAAGCGAGCTGAGCGGTGTCCGCGCTGCCGGATGTTGGTTGGGCTTTGTCTCTGTGCGGAGATACCGCAGGTTGCTACCCGTCATCGGTTCCTCTTGATCCGTCATCGGCTCGAGCAGTGGAAGACCACCAATACCGGTCGGCTTGCCGCTGCTGCTTTGTCCAACTGCCAACTCTGCCAATACGGCACCCGCACCGAGCCCCCGACGCCTCCTCCCCAGTGGGGAGCGCCGAGCCTTCGGTATCTCTTTTATCCCCGGCAGGGTGGCCCCGCACCCCGCCCACCCTCGGAGCTGAGAGACCTGGAGCAACCCGCCACAATCGTCGTCCTGGACGGCACGTGGTCCCAGACCCGCAAGATGGCGCGCACCATTCCCCAGCTGGCAGAGGTCCCAACGGTCGCCCTTCCCGCAGGTGCTGAGCCACGATTCAGCTTGCGGGAGGAGACCTTCGGCGGTGGCTTGGCCACTCTCGATGCTATCTCCTGGCTTGTGGAGGCGGTGGAGGGACCCGAGGTAGCGGACCCCCTCAATGAGCTCTACAGCGCCTTTGTCCATCGAGTGTTGGAGAGCAGAGGGACTCCTCTGGACCCCGCGAGTCCGCTCCATCGGCCTGAAGCAGTGCGGGAGGATGCGCCATGAACTCAGGATCAGCCGGAGATCGGATGCGCCCGGACATCACGATTCTGGACGGTCCAGTGGGCACCGAACTGGCTCGGAGGGGCGTCCCAACGCCCCTCCCCGGTTGGACCGCATCGGCCATTCAAGCTGCGCCAGACACACTCGCCAGGATTCACTCCGAGTACGCAGCAGCGGGGGCAACGGTCCATACGGCCAACACATTTCGCACGGGGCCCTATGTGCAACAGAAGCGAGCTCGCGACCTGCAGCAGCCCGGGGAGCAGGCAGACTGGCGGTGGTTGACGCGGCGGGCCGTCCAGATCGCCCGCGAGGCGGTGCCGAAGCACCATCGGGTTGCCGGATCGATCGCTCCTCTGGCTGATTGCTATCGCCCCGACCTGAGCCCGGCTCCTTCGGTTTGTGATGCACATCACGGTCCGTTCGCCGAGGCCCTGGCCGAAGCGGGTGTCGATCTGTTGCTCTGTGAGACCTTTCCGAACCCATCGGAGGCGCAGAGCGCTGTGCGCGCTGGGCTGGCTACGGGGCTGCCCGTTTGGTTGGCTCTCACCGTTGGCCCTCAGGGCGATCTCCTGTCCGATCGGGCCCTAGTTGAGGCCGCTGCCGGTGCTGTGGACCTGGGCGCTGCTGCTGTGCTGATCAACTGCAGTCCACCCCACCGCATCCTGGAGTTGTTGCCTTTGCTCTCGCCTCTGGGTGTTTCGTTGGGTGGCTATGGCAATGTGGGCCGCCCTGACGAGCGCTCCGGCTGGTGCAATCCGGATCACGCCGAGCCAGAGCCCTACAGGGAGTTCGCGGCCCGCTGGGTCGATGCTGGGGCGACGATCGTGGGAGGTTGCTGCGGCACGACTCCGGCCCACATTGCGGCTCTCTCGAACTTCCTTGCATAGACCAAAGTCTTCGTCGTCCCGAGCGGGAAGAATCGCCCATGGGCTAATCGCAAGAGCCTGCTCAAGAAGGCGTGGGCTACACTGCTAGGTGGTGAGATTCCGATTTCCCATTCTGCTGTGCGCACTCGTGACCCTGGTGGGCTGTGTTCCCGCCACCTGGTCGGGGGTGACTCCGAGAGGGCCCGGACAGCAGTCTCCCGGAAGTCAGGAGGCTCCGCTGAGTCCGGGAGACCTCGTGGTCGCCGTGCAGCGAGAGGGCGCAGACTCGCGGCACCAGTTGATTCGGCTTCGAAGGCGTGCAGGAGCCGAGGACGGGGCGCGAGTGCAGGCAGAGACCCTGTATGCGTTTGCTGCTGATGAAGCAGTTACAGGCCTTGCGGTGGCGGTGAGTGGGGGTTGGCTGGCCGTTGCTCTCAAGAAGGAAGGGCAAGAACAGGTGACCCTGCTGGAGCTGGATGACTCCCGGCGTGGGCGGGCGAGGGCTCCCATCTGGAACAGTCCTTCGGGCTGTTCGAGCCCCACCTTCGACCCTGCAGGTGCCTGGTTGGCCATGGCCTGTGAGGCCTCTGGGCGGCAGCCCCCTTCTGTGCTGCGCTTGGACCTGAGCACGCTGCGCTCGCTGGTGCTGGTGGGCGAGCGGCCGCGTCGGGTCCCTTCGGCCGGGGTCGAGGGGGACCTCTACTGGGTGGAGGATGAGGGCGATGACAGCTGGGTGATGCGTCAGCCTCTGGGGGGAAGGCCGTTTCGCACTCATGTGGTCCACCGGGCTGTCGTTGCCCTGTGGCCCCAGGTGGACGGTTCGTTGGTGGCGATGGACGACGGAAGACGCTTTGTGCGACTTCTGCCCAGCGGTGTTGTCCACGACGAGAATCCGGGCTTCGGTCGTCTCGGGCCCCTCTCCAGGGAGCTCCCCTTGGCCTCGACACCCTTGGGCGACTGGGTGGTCGTCTTGTGTGATTCGGGACCTTGCACGATTGTCGAGATGGCGGCGAATGGTGCAGTCGAGCTGCCCTTGAATGTGGGCGGGACGCCGACCGCTGTGGTTCGCCTGTCTGCTCTGCAGGGGCGCGTTCAGCACACAGAGGACTTGGCAACGGCGCCTGGACGTGTCCTGGTGAGCCATGCGGCTTCCGTGGTCACGGTCCTAGGGGTGGCCCTGGGCACGCCTGTGGAGACCGTCTATTCGCTTCTGGATGCTGCCGGGCGACATCCTTATTGGTTGAGTCCGCGGGTGGGGCGGGACCGTCCGCGCGGCGTGGGGGTGGGCTGGACGTCATCGGGCTACTGCATCTCGTTTCTGACGGATGAACGGGACGTGGTTGCCGCTACCGAGCTTCGGGGCTGCGCTGCACAGTATCTGAGCCCTCCGTTGCGCCCGTTGTTGGACCGTCGCCGCCTCGCCGATGAGCCCTTGGCGGCGGCTCGGCGACTCTTAGGTCCAGGCGTCTCGGTGAGCGTGGGAAATCCGGCAGGTCGGGGGGCGGGAACGGCCCCGCCCATTCGACGCTCCAGGGTGCGCTATGAGGCGCCGGAGCGTGGCTATCAGTTCGAGGCCGAGGTGGAGGTCCTCGATAGTCCGCGGTCCCGACTGCTCGATGGTCGGGTGTGGCTGCGCCTCCAAGCACCGGGTCGTCGCTACACTTCTGCCTCCCGTCCCTAGTCGTTTTGGTGGGGCCTCGGTAGTCTCCCTCGCCTGAAGGCGTTCAGGGACCCAAGTCACTTGATACGCTGTGCATGTCATTGGAGGTACCGTGCGACCCAACTTGCTGCTCTGTTCTGCTGCGGCCTTGCTCTTCGCGGGCTGCCTTACCGGTGAGTCCTACCCGAAGAGTTATGCCCAGTCTTATTGTTGGTCCTTGTTCGAGTGTGTGGACAATGACGAGATCGACTTCTGGCTCGGCTACGACGATGTCTCGGACTGTCGAGAGGAAATCGAAGACGACCTCCGTGACTCATCCGCTTACGAGAGCTGGAGACAGGGAGACTGCGGCTTTGACAGTGAGGCCGCCGCTAGCTGCCAGGAGGAGGTCGCCGACATCGTCAATGACTCTAGTTGCGGCTCCATGAACTGGCTGGAATGGAGCTTCGACGGGGCATCCAACGACTGCGCTGAGGTCTACTGCGATTGATTCGACGAGCTCCTGTGAGCCGGCAACTCAGCCCCCGGCCCTCAATCGCACTGGAAGATCACGTGGGTCAGGGAGTCGGCGACGACTTCCACAGGGGTCAGCCCCACGCAGTCCTCTCCCCCCGGCCCCTGCACCGTGATCTCAGCCATGCCGGGCTCGATGTTCATGAAGAAGTTGGTGCCGTCGTCTGTCGTGACGTTGGTCTCGCTGGGTTCGTCGTTGGCTGTGACGACCATGTCGTAGGCGAGGTTGGTCACATTGACGGTTGCTCCCGCTAGGCGGGGGCCGAGCGACCGACTCTTTACGCCCACCTCGAGGATCCCGCGGGTGGGGTCGGTGGTCAGGCCAAATACCTTGCTCATGAACGGGCCGAACTCATCGGTGCGGAACACGTTGAAGAAGATCATGTCTTCGGTGCGGTCTCGCTGCCAGGTCAAGTCCAGGTGGAAGCGCGCCTCTTCGTAGCCTTCGGCCTCGGTGACAACGGTCGCCACCTGCAGGTTCCGTGGAAAGGTGATGTCCCAGCAACCGTCGCTGTCGGTGATGGAGTCGTTCGCGGGGTCGTCGAGGTAGTACACCCGCACTCCGCCCGCGTCTTGGTCGGTTGTCATGGTGATGATGTCTACCGAGCCAAACACGGTCTCCGCCGAGGAGTCATCGTCGTCCGAGCCGTGCCCTGAGTCGTCGTCATCGTCTCCAGGATCGTCGGTGTCGTCGTCGCCTGTATCGACCGTGTCATCGTCGTCGATATTGGAGTTCGAGCGTCGTGCGTGACACGACAACGCCAGCGGCACCAGGACTAGGAACAAGAGAAAGGAGCGAGGCCAAGTCACGCGACTCAGTGTGGCCTGGTACCACAGTGGTTGCAACAGGCGCCTGATGCCCGGTGTTTGTGGGCCTGCTAGGGGGCGTGCGGCGCCCTGGGAGAGCCCCACCACTGTCTGCTACGGTGGATTTGGCCCGGGACCGTGTGGAGCGCCAGGGCCTGGAGGTCTGTTTTGCGCATCGTGCTCGCCTCGCTCGTGACCTCCGGCATCTCCTGGGCACTGTTGTGTCTGCTCGTTGGGTGGGGCTTGGGATGTTCGTCAGGTCGGGTGTCGGATGATGATGACGCAGGCGACGACGACACCGGCGAGCCGGCAGACGACGACGACTCGTCGATGGTGGACATGGTCACGATCCATGGCGGCGTCGAGATCATCACCGTGGGTGACTATCAGCCTGCTGATGAAATCCTCGTCTTTCAGGATGACGATCCGACCAACTCTACGTTTACGACAGGCGAGGAGGGAGATTGGTACATCGATCTTCCTGCCGAGCCGGCCCATGCATTTGTCCGCGCCGAGCGGGATGATCTGACGGACGTGATGTTCATGCTCGACCTGGAGTGGCAGCGAGACCGGGTAGACCATCTCGTGCTGTTCAACCCGTTTGTAGCGATCGAGCGAGCCCGCTTCTTCGAGGAGGAGTTTGGGTTTACTTACGACTCCACCAAGGGCCTGTTCCATGCGGGTGCAGTGAGTCGGACCCAGGGCACAGAGTACGCTGGGGCGACCGTGGAGTTCGACCTGGACTACGAGGCGTCCTTTGCCGTGGATGACGAGCTAGCACCTGGCAACACCACGGACACTCAGGGTGTTCTCGCCTTCCTCAACGTGGAACCAGGCACCACGACCGTGATCGTGCGAGGCCCAGAAGGCAACCTCTGTGACGGACCCAATCCTGTCCCCATCTACCCCGGCATCGCCACCCATGTTGTCTATCTCTGCGATTGAGTGGCTGTGATTCTTGTGATGCAGTCATTACTTCGTCTCCGCAGCGGAATGCTCCTGCTGGTCATGCTCTTGCTCGCAGCCTGCGCCGAGGGTCGTGGTCCAGAGGGGCAGTACCCTAGCGAGTGCATCGACCGCGCCGACAACGACGTGGACGGTCTATTCGATTGCGAGGATCCCGATTGCGCTGTTGCCCCGGACTGCATCGCTGTGGGGGATGACGATGACTCGAGCGATGACGGTGGCGCGTCGGGTGATGATGACTCTGCGGAGGATGGTGTGCTGGAGTGCGAGCCTTGTCCCGGCTCGTTTGAGATCGGGACCCTGGCTGAGTTTGACGACATCCTGGCTTGCGAGAGCATCTCCGGGCACTTGCGGATTGCTTCCCTAGACGCGACGGTCCCGCAGATCCCGTCACTGCCCTGCCTGACCCAAGTGGGTGGGCCCTTGGAGGTCTCGGACAACGACACCCTGGTGAGCCTGGGCGGCTTTCACGAGCTCACACAGGTCGAGGGGGACTTGCGTCTGTTCATGAACCCCTTGTTGGAAGATGTGAGCTCGCTGGAGAATCTGGTGGAGGTGGGCGGGAGCCTGGCAATTGACTATCAGGACTCGCTGACCCAGGTGGATGGGTTCTCCAGCTTGGTTTCTGTGGGGGAGGTCCTGCACATCTATGCCAACGAGAGCATTGAGAATTTTGACGGATTCTCCAGCCTGAGCAGCGTGGGTGGACGGGTTGCCATTGGCTCCAACAATGCGCTGACCAATGTCGACGGGTTGGAGAGTCTCTTGTTTGTCGGTGGCAGCCTTCAGCTGGACGAGAACGCTTCTTTGGTTCAGATCGATGGCCTCTCCAACTTGGTTTCGGTGGGTGACGATGCTGTGGGACTCGGCCCTCTGGCACACGATGAAGTTCCGGGCAGCGTCAGCGTGTCCAACAACTGGCTGCTCGAGACACTCGATGGTCTGGAGAGTCTCGCCACTGTCGTTGGCTTTCTTCGGTGCTCCAGCAACCCTGCTCTGTACAGCATCGATGGCCTGGCCAACCTCATGTCGGTGGGGGGCGACCTGACCGTGAGTGACAACGGCATGCTCTGCCAGAGTGACGCAGAGTCCGTCCTGAATTCCGTTGTCGTCGGGGGGCAGTCCGATGTGGCTGGCAACTCGGGCAATTGTGACTGAGCCCTTGGCCCCGTAGCACTCCGTTGTGGGAGTATCATCGGGTCCTGCACAGCCATTCCCATCCCCGACGTTCCTTGGTGCTGGCTCCTGCGCAGGTGGCGGTAGGGCTCCTGGTTCTTCTCGTCTTCGGCTGCACGTCGTCGCCTCCGTCAGAGGCCACCTCGCCGTCTGAGTCTCCAGGAGGGGCCTCCGCGCGACCCGAGATGGACACATCGGGGCCGCCCATTTCCGCGCCTACAGGTCCGCTGGTGGGCCTCAGCACCGATGAGGGCTGTCTGTGGCTCCAGCAGTGCGGCTCAGCGCCGGATGGCACCTCGTGCGGCTCCTGCGACGATTCGGACCCCTGCACCGAGGACCGGTGCGTGGATGGTTTCACCTGCACACACTTGAAGCCTCGTATCCGGTGCGACTGTAGCCCGAGCTGCGACAGTGATCTGAGGTTGGCCCCGGCAGGGGCGCTGTCCCATGCCTCTGGGGGTCTTGGGGGCCTGTCGGGGTTGCGAGCCGTCGCTGTGTCCGGTGATGAGAACCACGTCTATGTGGCTGCAGACGAGAGTGAGAGTGTCACGCACCTCGTGCGCGTCGACGGTCAACTTCGGTTCGGTGAATCGTTCGATGTGGGTCCGGTTGAGTCGGTGGTGTTGGCCACGGATGGTCGCACTCTGTACGCCGCCAGCCCGCAAGCTCTGGTCGTCTTCACCCGTGGTGAAGATGGTCGGCTCCGGCTGGCTCCCGCACGGCAAGGGGCAGCGCGCGGTCTCGCCACGAGTGGACGATGGCTGGTGGCTGCCCAGGGGTCCTCCTTGCGCCTCTATGACAGGACCGCTCCCGACACCTTGGCCTTGTTGGATACGGTGACCGATCCGGTGCTCTCGGGAGTGCGTCAGGTGGTGTTCTCACCGGATGGCAGACATCTCTACGCGGCAGGCTTCGACCAGTCCGTCTTGTCTCAGTGGTCGGTGTCTGCACGTGGGCTGAGCCCGGGCGTACGGATTTCCGGTCAACCGGGGCTACTCAATGTGGACGGGGTGACGGTCTCTCCCGATGGTCAGCATGTGTACACCGTGGGCTTTTGCGACCACAGCCTGGGAATGTTCAAGAGGCAGCCCGACACCGGTGAGTTGACGCCCCTGGGGCGAGCCGGCCCTGCGCCAGCAATCCACGGTTGTGTTCGGGAAATGTACGGAGGCGAGGAAGAGGGGGCGGAGGAGGGGCCGTTTGCCACGCCGTCTGCGGTCGTCGTGTCGCCCGATGGCCGTTCTGTGGTTGTGAGCGCCATGGCCTCGTACTTCAACCTGCGGGTGTACCGGCGTGATGGAGACCAGCTTCGCCTGATACGGCAGCTGGACGAGTCCCCGTTCTGGATGGACTACGCGCGGTTCCCGTGGGCAAATCGGAACTTGGAAGGCGCCGGCCCCCCCATGCCGGAGCACCCCAAGAACTGGCGCGGCTACACCCACGCTGCGTTCGGGCCCTCTCGACTGTATGTGGTCAACGCCATCGTCGATGCCCTGAGCGAGATTGACGCTACCGGCTCGGCCCAGTTCACCCAAAAGGGAAGGGGAGGCATCGGCAACCTCGCTGGAGCCTACAACCTCGACCTCAGCCCCGATGATCGTCATGTGTACGTGGCGCCCCGTGCGTCCAACGGTGTGTCGGTGGGTAGCTTCGCAGTGGATGCGGGTACGGGGGAGTTCACTGAGCGGCCGTTCGAGAACCTCAAGTTGCCTCAGTTCGGTGAGGGGGCTGTACTCAACGTCACGGTGACGCGACCCCATGGACGCTGGGTCGGAGTGGTCGAGGCGGACTATCCGGCTCTCTATCTCTTCGAGCGAGACAAGGACTCGGGAACCTTGACGTTGCGCGACAAAAAGGACCTTCCCGGTTGTACGGGGCGCCGCTCGTTTCCCGTGGATGTGATCACCAGCGCAGATGGTCGTCACCTGTATGTGGCGGACTTCCAGTGGGATGGGGACGGCTGCATGTTCCACTTTCCCATCCAGGACGGGGGGACATTGGGGCCGGGCCAGGTCTATGCGGCGCCCGCCTTGCGAGGCATCGAGAACATTGTAATTACCCGAGACGGGGGGGATCTCTATGCGGCCAGTCACGAGGCGGCGTCTGTTGCCCACTATGAGCGGGACAACAAGAGCGGCGCCTTGAAGCCCAGGCCCGCATTGATCCGTCGCGATCTTCATGGTGCCGAGTTTCTTGCGCTGGCTCCCGATGACCGACACGTCTACGTGGCGAGTCCGGTGCTCGACACGGTGGTGGTCTTAGCGCGTGATGATGGGGATGGCTCGCTGAGCCACGTGCAGACGGTGCAGGTCGGCCCTGGCATCCCCATCAGTGGTGCGGCGGGCGTGGTGGTGTCTCCCACGGGAGACTCCGTCTTTGTTGCGGCTAGAGACGATGACTCCATCACCGCGTTCCATCGGCGAGATGATGGGCGCCTCGACCTGGCCGATAGTGTGGTGGACTCGACCCACCTGGACTGGGTCAATGGATTGGTGCTCAACTCGGATGGCACCTGGCTCTACGCCTCTTCGGTCCAGTCCAACTCGGTCACTTCTTGGCGTGTGCTTCGGGGAACGGACGATGGCTGCGGGGGCATCTGCCCACGCTGAGAGACGGTTGTTGACCGCTAGGTTGGGGACTCGCTCTACAGTTGGATGGCGCCGGTGCCGGTGCAGCTAGCCTGGCCGTTGGCAAACAGCTCGTCCACAAGCTGAGCGCAGATCTCGGTCGTTGACGAGCCGGTGGGAGCGATGGGGACTGGGGTGCCGCTCAGGTCGTCCCCCGGTGCTCCGGCGATCAAGAAGTCGGGTGAGGACAGGAAGCCCGAGCACACCCGCCGCAGTGGCTCTTGAGCAGCGGGAAGGCTGTCGACTGTGGCGTCCAGTGGCTCCATGGCGAGAGCCTCGATGAGCGCTCGTTCGTCGCTGTGGTCGAACACCGGGCGGCCTACTAGTCGGTCTTTGAGGGTCAGGACGAGGTCCTCGAGCGTGCTGTCTGCCGGAGTCTCGCTGACCAACAGGTCGATCCAGTCGTCCACCACCTCTTCGTCCAGCGGGAAGGGGTTTACACAGGCGCCCAGGGCCTCTTCCCACGCGAGCGCCTCGGCGAAATTGCTGCTTCGAAAGCCCGTCTCGCCATCGAGAAGGTAGATGCCGATATCAATCTCGAACTCCAATGCTGGAGTGAGTCCTGAGCCAATGATCGGTGTGCCTTCGTCGTTGTGTTCGTGGGTCTCAATCTGACTATTGATGTCGGGCCAGTCCATGGCCGAAGACAGCGCACCCAGCAGCGCTCTGGGGGGTAGGCGCTCGACAGCATCACCGGGGTTGTTGAGCCGAAGCTCGGGGGTCTCGTGCTCGACCACCCAGGGGTTGAAGACGGGGGCTAGGTAGTAGGGCGACTCCAGATTGTCGCACTGGTCGGGCATTCCCGGATTGAAGTAGGGATGAAGTACGGCGGCCTCCACGAGCGTCTTGAGGGAGAACGAGCTGTCGACGAACACTTCCGTTAGGTACTGCAGGAGATCCCTTTGGTAGGGGTTGCGTGGGAAGAAGTGGGGTGTGGTGAGCTTCCGTCCGGTGACCTCGGTCCAGACCTTCTCTGCGGTGCTCATGGCGACCATCCACGCAAAGGCCTCTTCGCCGTCCACGCTGTTGTCGTCTGCCACCACGTAGCCGCCCTCTCGGAGTCGGTCGAAGCCGCCTCTCAGCCAGCGCTCCAGGTGCCAGATGCTGGGGCGATCGGGAGTGTCCTCGATGAAGTGCCCCTCCCAGGCTTCAGAGGGGCAGGGACACTCGGTGGTGGGGTCTACGAGGTAGGAGGCGGGGGCGCAGGGGCAGTCGGGCTGAATGTCCTCGGGAAGGATGAACGTTCCGCAGTTGCTGGACATGCCCCATGGGTTGAAGCCCTCGGCGCCCAGATCCCAGAAGAGCGCTGGCGTCACCCCTTCGGGCACGAACCTCATGTCCAGGACACCTTCCACCCGGAAGTAGGCCGCCAGGTCCTGGAACGGGCGTCCCCCGCTGTCGCCGTACAGGGCCTTCTCCACGTGACCGGGAACCTGCCAGGTTCGGTCGAGCTCAGGATCGGCGGCATCGGTGACGGAGTATTCCGAGTTGTGGCAGGCGAGGCAGCCCATCCTGCGGTTGAGGTAGCTGCTCTCGAACAAGTCAGCGTAGACACCCCGCCAAGCCACGTTCGCACCCGGGTTGTCCAGGTTGATGACCTTGGAGCCCAGCTGGGTGAACAGATGGGCTCGGAAGACAGGGCTGATGTCGTCCAGTGCTAGCGAGGACAAGATGAGCTCGGTCAGCGACCAGGAGAATGGGTAGGGCTCACCATCGGGTGCGGCGTCCCGCACGAATTCGGCCAGGTCGTCTGAGATGGATGCGTGAGACTCGCTCTCGGACATGGACGAGGAGCACCCCATGCCGGTGCGCTCGCCAACCCGATTGATCTGGAGAAAGTCTTTGAGGACCTCGTGCCACCGCGCCTGGAATCGGTGGGAGCGCATCATCGCCTGAACCAACGTCTGGCGGCTGCTCTGCTCGATGATCTGGCTGAGCAACTCCACCTCCACTAGTGAGAGGGGATGACGCCCCCACAGCTGGGGGACCACCTTTCGTACGAACGCTTCGTCCCCGGCGTCGCATGAGGGCGTGTCTTCCAGCATGCCGGGAAGGAACGTGTCGCCCTGCTGGCAGTCGGGCGCGCCGAGGCAGCCCTCATCGTTGCAGTCGAACAGTCCATCTGCATCGTTGTCCGCTCGGTCGGAGCACTCTCCGGGCTCGTTCCCTTCGAAGTTGTTCTGTCCCTGGCACGACAACGTGCTGAGGGTGATCATGCAGAGCAGGGCAGTTCGTCGGATCACTTGGAGTACCCCAGGACCTCGGACTTGAGCCAGAGGGCCGCGTCCAGCTCGGTGGAGGCGTCTCGAATGTCGCCGACGGCGAAAGACTCGTCAGCGAATGGCCAGATCCCCATGGCCAGAAGCATCGCTGCCCGGTGCTCGGTGGGCGTGAAGCTCGAGAGTGCGTAGGCGTCTTCACCGATGGCTCCCACCACCCCCTGACGCTCCTCGTCCACGAAGCCGCCGAAGCCGACCACCACATAGCCCCATGGCCAGTGGTTGGTCCCTCGACCTCGAGGATTGGCTGGTGTGACCTCTGGAATGGGGGCCCGTCCGAACTCGGTGTTGAGCAAGACGAAGTGTCTGTCGAGGTCGAGCTTATTGGGGTCGTTCTCGTCGGGCTCGTTGATGATGGATGCCAATTGCCGGGCCATGTGCATCAGATTGGGACCCTGGCCCAGTACATGTTCGGCGTGTGTGTCGTAGCCCTGGCCATTGGGGTCTGTGAAGACGCCGGCCTCCATCACCTGAACGTATCTGGGGGCATCCTCACCTGCTGTGATCAGGTGCCGGGCCATTTGGAGTGCTGCGGTCGTCTCGTCGGTGACAGTGAAGAGGTCGTGGAGGTCGGCGTAGCCCGGATGGGGCGTACACATGGTGACCTCCGAGAGCTCGAAGAGGCTGGCGGGCAAGAGATCAATCAGCGCCTCGTGGTTGCGTAGGGCCGCTCTGGCGGACGCGAAGTCCATGAAACCAGGGGACCTGAGGTCGCCTGCAATGGCGTGGTTGAGCCGCTGTCGGAGGCGTGCTGTGTAGTGCGCCACAAGAGCATCCAGCTCGGTCTTGTAGCCGGTGACCCCTGGGCGCGGTAGCTGGACAGGCAGCCTTGGGTTGGGCCCGAGCTGGAGGGAGAGAGGCTGGGCGGTCGCCGGATGGAGCCCGAGGGCTGTGGCTGCTGCGCCATTGTTGGAGCGGTCGAACGAACTCATGTAGAGCGTGTACGCGTAGGGAGCGCTCCGTTCTCCCAGCGTGTCGTTGAAGTGGCGCTGAATGTGGGCACCGAACCCACTCATTCTCGGGTTGCTGACCCCGTGGCCGGCAACCGCGAACGGGATGGCTACTGCGTGGGGCTCGACGTCGTGGCGCATGACCCAGACCCGCATGCGGGACAGGATGTCGGGTCGGTCTCTGAGTGGGTAGATGAAGGGCCCCAGGTTGACCGTGAGTCCCTGACCATCGGCGGCAAAGGGTTCGTAGAGCGGGCGGTCTCCACCATCACAGTCAGCGAACCAGGTGGGTACGCTTCCATCGCCCGGCTCCTGAAAGGTCCACCACTGTTGCCCTGCGTAGACCCCACCCACCGAGGGATCACACAGCTCGGGCACCGTGTAGAAGGTCTCCCAGGGCGACATCCCGCCCAAGAGGAACACCTCGAGCATGGCCTCGGGTCGGGCCGACTCGGGCAGCAGCGTGTACTCCTGGCCCGAGGGGGGAAGCCCCCATGCTTCCCGCTCGACGGGCAGCTCTCCCGACAGGCTCGGGCCCGACGCACCGCTGGAGCCGTTGGGATCGTTGCTTGGATCGATCTCGTCACAGCCGCTGCCCAACCCGGCGAGCAGGGCGCCCGATGTCATCTTCAGGAAATCACGTCGGTCCATGTGTTCCTATTGTCCACCCGCATCGTCGCTTGCGGAGTCATCATCGTCCCCGAGGTCTTTCTCGTCATCGGCGATGTCGCTTGCGGAGTCATCATCGTCCCCGGGGTCTTTCTCGTCATCGGCGATGCTGCTGTGCACTGCTGTCACCATACGACGGGCTGGTAAGGCTTCGTAGATACTGATCTCGCCGTCGGGCCACTGGATCTCCAAGCGCATGGCTTCTTCGTCCTGGCCGAGGCCGAAGTGGACGCGTGGAGGGCCTTGGCTTGTGGCTCGTAGACCCGTCAACTCGCGCACCTGGGTTCCACCGCTCCATGTGAGCTCCATGCGGGCCCCAAAGCCCCGGCGGTTCTCTGGTGGGCCCTGCAATAGGACCTCGAGCCAGCTCTCGCTTCCGCAGCGGTTTGCGTACAGTCTGGGTACGGAGCCTCGTCCAGCGGTGAAGACCTCGAGCCAGCCGTCTCCATCCAAGTCGGCAGTGACCAGTCCGAGATGATCGGTGAGATCTGCAAAGCCGACAGCTTCGGACACATCTTCGAACGTGCCGTCAGGCAGGCCTCGCCACAACAGATCGGCCACCTCGTACAGGTCATTCTCGACCGCCACGGAGTCGGGAGCGCTCGCCTGTAAGGTCTCTACCCAGCCGTCGTTGTCCATGTCCGCGAAATCGATGGACCACCCCACGGTCGACAAGAAGTCGTTGCCTCCTTTGATGTCCGGATAGAGGCCCAGAGCGCTCCCGCCCTCGGCGTAGCTGCCGTCGGGCTGGCTCACCAGGCACAGAGGTCGCCCCACGTCTGTGATGCAGTAATCCAGGCGACCATCAGCGTTCAGGTCGGCGGAGTCGATGCCCATGGCGGCCATCTCCAGGTTCGCTCCAAGAGACTGTGCGTCGTCCACGAGGGTGGGCTTCCCGTCTGCGTCCACACCATCGTTGCGCCAAAACACCGAGGGAGCGCCCTCATGTGGCCAGTCGTTGGGCACATAGAGGTCCTGATCCCCGTCATTGTCTCGATCCGTGAACAGCGCCACCTGACTGCTTGGGTGGCCCGGCATCTCGAACCACAGCTCGAATGAGCCATCCACGTTTTGGTACATCAGACCCGGTGGGAACACGAGGTTGCCGTCGTCGCCGTAATACGCGCCTGTGATGTAGAGAAGGTCCATGTCACCGTCGCCGTCGGGATCGCCCAACGCAATGCTCGCGTTGATGGCCGTCTGGACGCTGTCGGGGACGTCGAAGAACTCGGCCTCCGAGAAAGTGAGGCTGCCGAGGTTGCGCCACAAGCGCATGCTGTTGGTTCCATCCGCCTCCCAGTCTCCGATCAACTCAGGGAGACCGTCTCCGTCGAGGTCGTAGGCGCCCAAGTACGTAGCCGAGCCGATCGTCCCCATGGGTAGCGGGCCGTCGGTGGCGGTGAAGTGGGCCTGGCCATCATTGACGTAGATGGTGGTCGGCCCCTGCATGAGGTCGAGGTCTCCATCGCCGTCCAGATCGGCTGCCAGTACGGCCCCACCCCGCCCGGTTGTCGCGCCGATGTCCTCCACATCCGTGCCGCTGGTGGGGTCAAAGACAACCTGGTCAATCCCGCGCTGGAGACTGACCTCCTCCAAGCGGTCGATGCCCGCTACGGGATTGGCACAAATGACTTCGGGACCCAACTGGAATACACCCTGTCGGATGGGATCGGGAGCGGGGGTTGGGTCGTCGGCTTCCAAGCAGTCGGGTGCTCCCAGGCAGCCCTCGTCGTCGCAGTCATACAGACCGTCCACGTCGTTGTCGGCCCGGTCGCTGCAATCCCCGGGGTCTCGGCCCTCAAAGGGCGTTTGTTTGCAGGCCCCGGCGCCGAGGAGCATCAGAAAGCCTAGGCCGAGCCGAGCGAGGGCGTGGCGCTGGCGCCGCTTGGGCCTGTCGTGGACCATAGCCGGCAGCGTCGACCGCCTCTGGTAGGCCTCAGCCATGTTCAGGGAGACCCTCCGGCGAAGGACCCACACCAACTGGAGCAGCCGTCATCGTTGCAGTCGAGAGCGCCGTCATTGTCATTGTCGATGCCGTCCTGGCACTCGTTGCAGTTGGCCGGTCCATCCCACCCGCAGCACGGGGAGTTCCCTTCCTCGAGCAGGTCGCCTTCTGGAGTCCAGCTGGCCGGATCAATGCCACAACCCAAGGGCGGGGGGGCTAGCTGCTCCACACAGGTCTCGCAAGTGGGCTGATCGGTGACCGGGTCGGGCTCGCAGCAGCATGGGATATCGACACAGGGCTCCCAGCCCTGACTGGAGTCGTCGTCTCCGGGGAAGTTGTCGTCTCCGGGGAAGTCGTCGTCGCCTGCGAAGTCATCATCGCCAAAGCCGCTGCACCAGTCCCAGCAACCCTCGTCCTCGCAATCGACGATGTTGTCGTTGTCATTGTCGATCCCATCTTCGCACTCGTCGCACACCGACATGCCATCCCAACCACAGCAGGGGGAGTTGCCCTCTTCTTGAAGATGGCCATTGGGTGTCCAGCCCGAGGGGTCTGCCCCGCATCCTAGCGGCGGGGGCGCCAGTTGCTCGACGCACGTCTGACAGGTGGGTTCGCCTGTTCCTGGGTCCGGCTCGCAGCAGCACGGCATGTCGATGCAGGGCCCCGACGAGCTGCTCGAGTCATCGTCGTCGTCGGCCCCGTCATCGTCACCGAACGTGTCGTCGTCACCATCATCGGAGTCCGCCCCATCGTCATCATCATCGTCGTCGGCCCCGTCGTCATCATCATCGGAGTCGGCCCCGTCGTCGTCGTCGCCGGAGTCGTCGTCGGCCGTGTCATCATCGCCGCCGTCGTCATCATCCGTGTCATTGGTGTCTTCTGCGCAGTCCGGTGCACCAGCGCAATCGGGGTCAAGACAGTCAACAGCCCCATCACCGTCGTTGTCGAGGCTATCCATGCACTGCCCCGGTTGACTGCCTTCACTGCCAGATGTCCTGTCGACCCCACAGCCTGTCCATAGGGCGCACACAGCGATGGCGATGACGACGTTGGTCTTCGGTGCCATAGGCATCGGGGAGTCAGAATATCTGTCGTTGATCGTTCCAGCCAATGGAGACTTGTGCCCGAATTGCTCGATCAGACAGTGTGGTTGGTGTCGTGGTAGAAGCGGATCCTCTTTCATCTTGGGGGCCTACTTCCATGTTTTTGTCTCGCCTACTCGCTTCTTTCACGCTGGCAATCCTGTTGCTTCCATCGGTCGCTCTGGGGGGTAAGAAGCCCCTTCAGGAGGGCGACGAGAAATTCGAGTACCACTTCACGGACACTGCTTTGGATGGCGCAGAGCTGAAGATTGAGGTGTCCAAGGCCCACACGCAGCGGGACTTCGCATTGGCAACGGCCCGGTTCGAGAACAAGAGTGGGGACTACCTGTTGCTGCACAAGGAGCAGATCCTCTTTCGCTTCGATTTTGGTGATCGCGCGGTCAAGGGCGGCAAAGCCGGGAAGCCGGTCGTCATTGCCCCGGGGGGAAAGAAGAAGCTCTCACTCAAGGTCACCGGTTCGGGGGAGTTCGAGTCTGTGCGCGCGTTCTCACTGCAGTTCGATGCGCTCCAGCGTGTTGCCAGCAAGGGCGAGGCCGTGAAGGTGCCGGAGTTTCAGCTGCCGGCGTCGGTCAACAGCTTTGAAGCGGGGCCCTTCTCTTGTTCGTTGAAGGGCAAGGTCACCCAGGAGACCGACCTCACCAAGGCCAAGTTCTTGTGTACCTACAACGGCGAGCAGGTGGGCTTCATCGACCCGACACGGGTGGCGCTTCGGATCCCCTCTGGTCAAGAATTCGCCAACACCAACAACAAGGCCAAGCGCAAGCTGCTCCAGTCCGGCGACAAGATGCCTGTGGTCGTCAGCTATGTGGTGGAGCGCAAGGTGGTGGACATGCAGTTCGCCATCTTGCAGCTGGACTGGCGGGACGCCTTCTCCGAGTCTCCAGCTGTGCCCATGGCGGTGGGCGGAGTGGAGTTGAGCTACGACGCGGACAAGACGATCGATCACAACAACTGAGGTCCATCACCTCAAGCCCGGCGAACACGGCTCTTTCTGGCTGGCCTCAGGGGTGTTGTCTCCGATGCTTCCCTTGATCCTTGGGCCCTCTGTGCTCCCGCTGCTGCCGCCGCCGCTTGCGTTCCTCTTTGATCATGGCGTGGATCTTTTCCTCGAAGCGAGCGCTGACTAGGACAAACCGAGTCCTCTGCTCGACCGAGAGGATGCCCTTGAGGCCTACCATCTGATCCCGGCGTGTCTTCGCCAGCTGAACGTCTAGGTCGTACAGTTGAGCGATCCGACGTTCCACATCCTTTTCGTCGTAGCTGCTGTCTTTGACCATCTTCCGGAAGGCCTTGCGGTGTTGTCGCTTCGCCTGGTGGATGCTCGCCATCTCCCGATCACTGTCTCGGAGGTATGGGAAGAGCTTTGCCGCGGTTGCTTCGTCGAGCTCCAGGGCTTCTGTGAGCGCGTACATGCGCATCATGCGGATCTTCTCCACCATTTCGTCGTGGCGCTCTTGGTCTTGTGCTTCAGCGGCTTGATCAGAGACGGGTGGCTTCTCTGCAAGTGCGCTCGTCGGAGCCAAAAAGAGCACGAGCGCCAAGGCTGCTGGTGCAGTCCTTCGGTGAGGGGTGTAGCGCATGGAAGTCTCCGTTCAGTGTTGATTCACAGTTGGGTGAAGAGGCTCTCGAGTTCATCGTCATTGAGGCTATCGAGCGCCTGGCCCAGGCTGGCTTGAAACAGGATGGAGGGGCCTTCATCCATGAGTTCGTCCAGCTCAGCAATATCGTGGAGCGATGCGTAGAGGCCATCGTCTTCATCGCTCAAGGCCGAGCGCAGTAACTGGCGGCCCAGTGCCCGTGCCTCAGCCTCCAAGGCAACAGTGTCCATGGTCTCAGATGGCGATACGGCCTGCTCCACGAGGGCTGTGGGGGCTTCGTCGTGGGCTTGGCTCCACAGCAAGCCAAGGACGATCGCAGCTGCCAGCGCCAGGGGTGCTGCGATCTGAAGAGTCGAGCGCGACCGGAAGAGTTCGGCTCCTCGCAAGAGAGGCGACGCCGCCTGGTCCTGGGCGAGACGGTCCTCCACCTGCTGGGCCAATTGGCTGAAATAGGCATCATCGAACCGGGTGGTGTCGATGGGATCGGCTTGCCGGAGGCCATCGACGACCCCCTTCCACTGGACGAGGCTCTTGGAACAGGCTTCGCAGGCATGGAGGTGCTCGGTGTAGTCGGCAAGACTCTGTTCCTCGCGGGCATCGGCCAACAAGATCAGGTGCTCTTCGGGAATGCAGGGCATCGCGCGTTCCTTGAATGAGTGCAGGTGAATGACAGGTGTGGTCATGCAGCCACCCCTTGTTTGACTAGAAACTGACGGATGTTTCGCACAGCGTGGTGAAAGCTGACCTTGGCATTGTTTGTAGTGATCTCACAGACTTCAGCGATCTCGGCGAAGGAGAGGTCGTCGTAGAGGCGAAGCGTCGCGACGCTTCGTTGTCGTGTGGGCAGCGTGGCCACGGCTTGCTCGACGAGTGTGCGGGCTTCCCCCCTGAGGAGTCGGGCGAGTGGGTTGTTGTCGTTGGGCTCATCCCTTGGCCTGTGGGCCTCGATGTCCTTGCCTCCCTGTTCCCGCGTTCTCCAAGCGCGCCCCAGCTCGTTGAGGCATTGATTGCGGGCGATGCGCAGTACCCATGTGCGAAACGATGCGTCACCTCGGAAGCTCTTGCGGTTACGCCATGCGGCGAGAAAGCTCTTCTGAACGATGTCTCGTGCGAGCGCTTCGTCCCCACGGCCCATACGCAGGGCCATGAAGAAGACCGATTGTTGGTGCTCTCGAACCAGGCGGGAGAAGACCGCCTCGTCCCCTCTGCGGATCGCGGCGCTCAGATCGGCAGAGGTCGGTTCTGCATGCTCCATGCTCGTACAGACATCCTAGCCCTCCATAGGGTTAACGGAGCACTGAGGGAGCAAGGAACAGTTGGCTACAGACGCGAGATGTTGATGTCGTAGGTATTCCCCGGATACAGGTCGTCGGAGCCATCGATGATGTAGACCTCGACACTCCACCAGCCGCTGCTGTCGACGTCGATTAGGGCGGACTCAAAGTCTGCCCAACCAAAAGACCAGAGACGCAGTGCCCCTGACGGGTCATAGACCTTGAGGTCGATGTCGCCCTGCGCATGGGCGAAGGTGACGTCTACGCTGAGCCACTCTGTGTCGGTCACGAACGTCTCGAACCAGTCCGAGTCCGCGGGGCAGGCCGTCATGTCCGTCACCGTGTAGTCGCTGACCCACATGGGCACCGGGGTCGCGAGGAATGGGTAGTCGTCTTCTTCGAACGTGTCTTCGATGCAGCTGGCGCCATAGGTGATATCTACATCTAAGGAATAGCCGCTCCCAGGGGTGACACCCATGTCCGACCACAAGCTGGCCTTGATGAGATACGAGCCAGTGCTGATTGCGGTGTAGCTGTGGATGTACTCATGGTCTGCCGTGGTGATGGAGGAGTTCACGAGGCTGCCCGACGGGTTGTAGAGCCTGAGGTCGATGTCCCCCTCGGCGTAGGAGCTGTATAGGTCGAGGTCGACCTTGTCGCCGGCAATCAGGAATATGGAGTACCAGTCGTCGTCGTTCGGGCAAGACTGCAGACCTGAGAATGCGCCGTCGCCAATCACAGACGGGCTGCTGTCCGAGTCGTTGTCCTCGTAAGCGTCATCAGCGCAGCCGACGGCGGGCGCCCAGGTTACAGACACGTCGTAGTTGTTGCCCGGGTAGGAGTCATCGCTGTTCAGGTAGACCTTGAACTTCCAAAGTCCAGTCGACGTGACGGTGTAGGACAGGCTCTCGTTGTTGTCGCTGCTGTACGCTCCCGACACGTAGTTGCCGCTGGGGTCATACAGGGCGATGTCGATGTCGCCATCGTCATCGTCGAACATCACGTCGATGTCGATCGATTCGCCCAGGTACATGTAGTACGAGAAGTAGTCGTCGTCACCTGGGCAGGCGCTCAGGTCTGTCACATTGAACGGAGTGAGTCCTAGATTGGTGGCCGTGCTGGAGGTGTCGTTGTCTTCATAGCCGTCGTCTGTGCAGGTGGGACTGCTGTAGGTGGCGGCGATGGAGTAGGTGTTCCCGGGGGTTGGATCGTCACCAGAGAGGTAGACCCGGATCAGCCAAGCGCCTGTCTCGTTGATGGGGAAGGTCAGGAACTCGTTGTCGTTTGCGGTGTAGGTCCCCGTCTCGTACAGCCCATCGGGGCCGTAGAGCTCGACGTCGATGTCTCCTGCCGCATCGCTGAAGAAGACGTCCAGATAGAGCGTGTCACCATCGGCCAGGTAGTACTCGAACCAGTCGGCATCGTCTGGGCAGCTGACGAGCGACGAGATCGACACGGTGCTCAGGCCCAGGTAGGTGGCTGTCGGGGAGGTGTCGTTGTCCTCGTAGGCGTCATCAACGCAGCTGTCAGGGGCTGGTGTGTAGCTTACGTCTAGGTCGTAGCTGTTGCCGGGCACGCTGTCGTCATCGTTCAGGAACACCTTGAAGTACCAGGTTCCGGTCGTGGATACGGTGTAGTTGAGGTTCTCGTCATCGCCGATGCTGTAGGCGCCGGTGATGTAGGACCCGGAGGGGTTGAAGAGCTCGATGTTGATGTCACCGTCGTTGTCGCTGAAGGTGGCGGCAATGTTCACCGTCTCCCCGGCCACCATCCAGTACTCGAACCAGTCTTCGTCGGAGGGGCAGCTGGCGAGTCCCGTGTCACTGAAGTCACCGGCTGGGAGCGCATAAGCCGTCGTCCAGCTGTCGTTGTCTTCGTAGCTGTCCTCTGTGCAGCCCACAGGTGTTGGCGAGCTGACTGTGATGTTCATGTCGTAGGTGTTGCCCGGAACCGAGCCTGTATCGCCGAACAAGGACACATGGACCCTGTAGAGGCCCGTCTCGGTGACCACGACAGGGCCAATGTCCTCGTTGTCACTGGCGCTGGCAGCGCTGTCTAGCGTCACCCCATTGGGATCGAGGAACTCGATGTCGATGTCCCCTTCAGCGTGCGTAAAGGTGAGCGCGATGGACACCTCATCGCCTGTGGTGAGGTTCACCGCGAAGTAGTCGCTGTCCGAGGCACAGGCCTGTAGACCCGCCAGTGATCCACTGGCAATGGGGGCGGCTGTTGCTTCGGTGTCGTTGTCTTCGAAGGCGTCGTCCACACAAGCCGGAGGTGTGACCGAGTCGTCGTCATCGCCAATGGAGTCGTCGTCATCGCCGATGGAGTCGTCATCGTCGCCGATGGAGTCGTCGTCGTCGCCTGTGGCCGTTCCTACGCTCACGACGAGCTGGTAGGTGTTGCCAGTAATGCCGCCCGCGTCGGACCAGAGAAGGACCTTCACATAGTAGGTCCCAGCGTCGGGGACGGTCACTGGCCCCACGGACTCGTTGTCATCCGTGGAGGCGGAGCCGCCGAGGCTGTCGCCTGCGTCGTTCTCCACGCGAAGGTCGATGTCCCCTTCATCGTGGTCGAACAGCAGGTCCACCGTGATGGTGGCACCCGCCGCTACGGTGATGGCGTAGTAGTCGTCATCATCTTCGCAGGACACCAGGTTGGCGAAGGTGCCCGGAGTGATCGTCGAAGCGAACGCTTGCTCGTCGTTGTCTTCGAAGGCGTCGTCAATGCAGACGTTGGGCAGGTCGCTCCCATCGGCGTCGTCGTCACCTACGGTGTCGTCGTCACCCGCGGGGTCGTCCTCGTCACCGGCTGTGTCGTCGTCACCGGCTGTGTCGTCGTCACCGGTGGTGTCACCGCTGTCGGCAGTGTCGTCGTCGCCCACGGTGCTGTCGTCGCCCGCGGTGTCGTCGTCGCCCACGGTGTCGTCGTCATCGGCTGTGTTGCCGTCGCCCTGGTCGCTGGCGTCGCTGGAGTCGTCATCGTCGGGGACATTGCTTCCGGTCATGGGCTGGTTGCAACCCGTGATGCTGAGGCTGAGGCAGAAGGCGATGGCAACAAGAAGATGACGCATCGTTTGCTCCGGTCTTAGTCAGGACATCGACGAAGTTCGCCGATGCTTCTAGAGAGAGGGGTGAGTGGGTCGAAAGAAAGAGCTTTGTGAAGTAAATGTCAAGGGAATAATCATCGCCGTGATGAGGGAAAGCCCGTGGATCGGCAGCGGTCGCTGGTGGTTGTCGTCCCTTCGTGTCTGTTGAGACGGTTCGGTTCGGTTCAGTATTCGACTGTGATGGGGTGGCCTCTGGGTTGACAGGACCCGGTGTGACGCCTAGGACTCCACGGCGCTATCTAAGGCGCGTAAGTGGAGACCTCGATGCTCGACCGACGGCAGATCGAAGAAGATCCAGAAGCCCTGCGCGCATCGCTCTCGGCTCGACGTCATGACTTCGACGTGGACGGGTTGCTCAAGCAACTGGAGCATCGCCGCGACATCCTGCGTGACCTGGAGCAACTGCAGGCCCGACGCAATGCCGGCAGCAAGGAGGTTGGCGCCCTGTTCAAGGCAGGAGACCGGGAGGCGGGCGAAGCGCTGCGGGTGGAGTTGGCAAGCCTTGGTCAACAGGTGGGGGAGCTGGAGACTACCGCTCGGGACTTGGAAGCTTCGCTCAACGACACCTTGCTTCAGCTGCCCAACTTCATCGCGTCCGATGTACCGGTAGGTAGCGACGAGGGGGACAACAAAGAGATTCTCCGGTGGGGAGAGCCCGCTGAGCTTGGTTTCGAGGCCAAGGACCACGTGGATCTAGGGCAGGAGTTGGGCATTCTCGACTTTGAGCGAGGAGCCAAGGTGACCGGGGCCCGGTTCACGGTGTTGTTTGGTGCTGGCGCTCGGCTAAGCCGAGCGCTCACGCAGTTCATGCTGGACCTGCACACGGTCGAGCACGGTTACGCAGAGGTCTTGCCGCCGTTCATCGTCAATGCGACAGCCCTGACCGGGACCGGGCAGCTGCCCAAGTTCGGGGAGGACCTGTTCCGGCTCCAGAAGCCCGACAACTACTATTTGGTGCCCACGGCGGAAGTGCCGGTCACGAATCTGCACGCCGATGAGATCCTAGAGGACGCTCAGCTGCCGCTGAAGTACACGGCGTACACGCCCTGTTTTCGAGCGGAGGCGGGCTCCTATGGCCGGGACACGAGGGGACTGATTCGCCAGCATCAGTTCGAGAAAGTCGAGTTGGTTCGGTTGGTGCGGCCTGAAGAGAGCGAAGAAGCACATGAGGAGTTGACCACTCAGGCTGAGAAGGTGCTGCAGTTGCTGGAGTTGCCCTACCGGAAGGTGAGCCTGTGCTCTGGCGACATTGGGTTTAGTGCGTGGAAGTGCTACGACCTGGAGGTCTGGCTCCCCGGCCAGGGCGCTTATCGAGAGATCTCCTCGTGCAGCAACTTTAGAGACTTCCAGGCACGGCGCGCCGGCATCCGATACCGACCAGGGAAGGGTGCTAAGCCCCGGTTCGTGCACACCTTGAACGGCTCGGGGCTGGCGGTGGGCCGCGCCCTGCTCGCGGTGCTGGAGAATCACCAACAGGAAGATGGCAGCATCGCTATCCCAGCCCGGCTGCGTCCCTACATGGGTGGGCTGGAGTCCATCGGGCCCGTCGCTTCTTGAGCGCCAGCTAGGCGTCGCTGCCGCCCCCCACGAGGCTGGCTAGTGTTCGTCGGCGCAGGAGCAGACTCCGCCGGCGCACTCACAAGCGTGGTTGTCCAGTGGTCCGATTCGGGTGGTGAATCCTCCTGTCGCTGCCCAGGCACCTCCATCGACGAGCGGAATCGTTCCGCTGAATTGCATAGCGACTCTTGGACCTACGCGTATGGCGGAGAACGGTCGAAGGGCTGCGGTCCACTCGGGCTTGATTCCTGCTCGATGCTGCCAGCGGGGAGAGGCTTGAGCGCCCAACCCCAGCACGACGACTTCTCGAATCGTGCCGCTGGCGGCCAACTCGGTGAGAAGGCTGAACCTCAACTTCTGGCCGTACTCGGCTCGCCCACCCACAGAGGCATACAGGCTCAGTGCTGACCGGTGATAGCGAACGGTGGTTCGAGCGGCTGTACCCAACTGGCCCTTGCCCAGGCCGAGGTCCTCGTGCGTCGAGGGCGCCCACTGGGTCACGCCCCAGGACAGGACGAGGTTCTCCAGCCTCAGTGCTTGGTGGTCTAGGGACACAGAGCTACTACCGATGGCAGCGAGAGGTCGTCTGCCCGGCTCTTCCAGAGAGAGGGCGAGGGGGATGGATCCGGAGAGGCTGAAGCCCTTGCCGAAGTAGGCTCCCCCTTCAGCACTCACTAAGCCCCAGACTCGGTTTCCCCAGGGACGCGAGTCATTGCCCAGTGCCGAGGTCGCCACGCCCAGGAAGCTCTGAGGAGCTTCGCTAGACCAGGACATACCCGACGATGGGCCCAAGTCTCCTCCTCCAGGTCCTGCAGGGTGATGGGCGAACGCGGGCAGAGCCTGACTGACCATCAGTAGAACGAGCACGGAGAGGGCGGATCGTCGAAACATGCAGCGAGCGCTATGTACTCCGTGCATACGCTCGACGCAATACTTGTCGTTCTGATGGATGGATGCCGTGGAAGCGTTGTTGGCTCGGAGCCTCTGCCATCGCGGCCACTTCGTCCCGCTCGGCAGTATGGGCGGGCGGTGGCTGTGGATGTTGCTGAATGGCGGAGAGGGAGGGATTCGAACCCTCGGTAGCTATTCACTACACTCGCTTAGCAGGCGAGCACCATCGGCCTCTCGGTCACCTCTCCGTCGGGTCGTCGCAGTCACTGCAGCTGAGTGAATGGCGGAGGCGGTAGGATTCGAACCCACGGAGCTTTCGCCCGGCGGTTTTCAAGACCGCTGCCTTCGACCACTCGGCCACGCCTCCCAGTGACGACGCCGCGACCATAAAGCACAGGCCAGAGCCCTGCAAGCTCACGGAATACCAAGGAGCTTGTGAGTCTGGAGCGACAGGCGCCACTGGGGGTGGGTCAGGCAGTAGTTGATTGCAGCCTTCGTGTGCTCCTCGCGCCCCACGCCGTCCCGGGGCTGGAGGAAGAAATGAGTGAACTCCAGATGGGCAACAGCATCGGGCTCGATCTCTTGGGGATAGACCAACTTCAGCTCGTCACCTGTCGTTTGCACCAGCTGGGAGTTGGGCTTTGGGGAAACGCAGATCCAGTCCACCCCCGGCGGTACCGGTATTGTTCCGTTCGTCTCCAGGCCGATCTCCAGATTGCAGGCGTGACATGCATCGATCAGTTCCTTGTCGAGCTGCAGCATGGGCTCGCCCCCCGTGAAGACCACGTAGGGTCGCCCTCCTGGAGCGGCTTGGTCGTCGTCCCAACATTGACGAAGGACCGCTGCAAGCTCCGCTCCTGTGGCAAAGCGGCCCCCGCCGGGCCCGTTCGTGCCCACGAAGTCTGTGTCACAGAACCAGCAAGGCGCTGACGAGCGGTCCTGCTCTCGACCAGACCACAGATTGCAGCCGGTCATGCGCGCAAAGACCGCAGCCCGACCCGAGTGCGCTCCTTCGCCTTGCAGCGTGAAATAGATCTCTTTCAGCGTGTAACTCATAGACAGCTCATGCACAGGGGCGGAACTCGCCGATCAGCAAATCCATGGTCAGCGTACCGTGGGACAGGTCGAGCAAGCGGTCGGCCTCCTTCTCGCAGCCATCGACTAGGTGTTGCCGTTCGGCATGGGCGAGGCCGGCCAGTCTGGGAGAGGGAGACTCCATCGAGATGCCCATTTGATTGCAGGCGTCGCTTCCATTGTCGAACGGAAACTCCAGCGCGACCGGCCGAGCCTCGCTAAGGACGAAACCGGTCCCAACGGCAGCTGAAGCGAGCGCATCCGAGCTGCCAAGGTGGAAGTTGGAACGTGCGGGGCGCTCCAGCGCAATGTCGAGACTGGAGGCCACCCGCGGCATCAGTGTCACAAGTGTCGTGTGTTCTTCCCGTCCCCAGACAGTGGCTCTGAAGAGCCCCTCGGGCTGCAGGACGCGCCGAACCTCACGGAGCGCGGCTGTCGTGTCGGGAAAGATCATCAGGCCCAGGTTGCAGAAGGCCAGGTCAAAGCTCTCATCGTGGAATGGGAGGGCTTGAGCTGGAGCTTCGTGAAAGGACACCGCCAGTGCTTCCGTTTGGCTGGACTCTTCCCTAGCGGCGCGAATCATCACGTCGGACAGGTCGACCCCAGCCGTGCCAGATGTTGGTCTCAGTTCCTGGTGGATGGCTCGTGTCGTTCTTCCTGCGCCACAGGCTAGGTCCAGAACTCGCTGACACCTCTGCTTGCGTTCTTCCAGGCCCGTCAGCAGATGTGCGACTAGAGCCGGCGTCCGCTGCCCTGGAGACGCGTTGAACCAGGTCGCACTTGTGTTCCAGAATTCCCGAAGAGAGGTGTGCGCCGAGTCCAACGTCCACTGCACCCGGTCCGGGTTCACCGTCATCACAGGCGTGCGGCCTGAAAGAGGTGCTCCAGTGCTTTTTGCAAGTGGGGTGGGTCCTGGCTGCTCGCCATCTCGCGGATCGAGTGCATGGACAACATCGGGTTTCCCACGTCTACGGCGCGCAGGCCCAGCTCCGTTGCGATGATGGGGCCCACTGTGCTGCCACACGGCATGTCCGACCGACTGACGAACTCCTGCAGGGGCACGTTGGCGTCCTGGCAGAGCCCGCGGAAGACCGCCATCGCCTCGGAATCGGTTGCGTACTTCCACTGGTGATGCGTCTTCAAGGCCGGGCCCTGGCCCAGGACCGGTCGATGCTCCCCGTCATGCTTGTCCGGGTAGTTGGGATGCACGCCATGGGCCATGTCGGTGGAAGCCATGAAAGAACGGGGGACCGTCCGACTGAGGGCTTGTCGGGTCCCTCCCGCCAGGCGGGTCAGGACATCGCGCAGGAAGCTACTGGCCGCGCCGCGGTTCGTGCGGGAGCCGATCTCCTCATGATCGAATAGAGCGACGACAGCCGTTGCCTCGCACCCTAGGTCGTCCGTGGTTAGGAGGGCGGCCACGGCTGGATGACAACTTCCCAGGTTGTCCAGCCGGGGTGCGTGAATGAACTCACCTGTTAGGCCAGACACTGTGGGCGGTTGGATATCGTGGAGACACAGCTCAAAACCCAACACCGCCTCTGCAGTGACATCTAGCTCGGCCGCGAGGAATGTGCGGATGTCGGGCAGTGCCTCCGGGGAGTCACCGCTCAAGGCCCAAATGGGGGGGAGATGGTCTTGTGCGTTGAGGCACAGGCCGTCTTTGTTCACGCCACGATTGAGGTGAATTGCCAGGCTCGGTATGCGACATATTGGACGATTGACGGAAATCAACCGCGTCTCGATTCGGCGATCGGCGGAGCGAGTGCTCACACGACCCGAGATGCCCAGGTCCCGGTCTAACCAGGTGTGCAGTAGGACTCCACCGTAGGGCTCGACGCCGAGTGTTGCATAGCCGTGCCTCTGTCTGTCGGGATGTGGCTTGAGCCGAAGGTTGGGCGAGTCGGTGTGGGCGGCGACGATGCGCATGCCGGCCTCGAGGCTCGGCTTGTTTCCCATGCGGAAGGCCACGATGGAGCCGCCCGCACGAGTGACCCACCCTCGTTGTCCAGGATCCAGGTTCCAGCTGGGATCGTGCTCTCGAACTTCTACGTAACCTGCGCGTCGCAGGCGTTCTTCGACGTTCTCTACAGCGTGCCAGGGCGTCGGGCTCGCGGCGATGAAGTCGAGGAGGTCTCGGGTAGCAGGTGGCACTTCGGACATGGGTCCCTCGCGGTGTTGTTGGGGGACTAGTCTACTTGGCTTCGAGCCTGCGCTTCATTTCGTGGAGCGTGTTGGAGGCGAGTGCGGTGTGGAGGAACAATCTCGGGTCATGAAGAAGCCCCGCACCAAGCGACTCGCCGAGCCTAATGCGCACGTCACCAGCCCGTTGCTCAGCAAAATGGCTTCCTGCAGTAAGTCCAAGACCCATGGACGCACCGCCGTCACGGGCCGCTACCGCCCACAGCGTCTGCCCCCAATGGCACCGCGGCGCCCACACGAATGTGGAGCCCCGAGGCCGTCCACGGCCCTTAATTGGCTCCCTTTGAAGAGGGTGTCGCCTTGCTCTTAGCGGCAGTCTTCTTCTTTGCTGGCGCCTTCGTCGCGGAGGCTTTCTTAGGGGAAGCCTTCTTGGCGGTGGTCTTCTTGGTGGCCGCCGCCTTCTTCGTGGCTTTGGTCTTGGCCTCGGCCTTAGGGGCAGCGTCGTCAGTCGACTCTTCACTCTCCGCCGCCTTGGTGGACGCGCTGTCTGCCGTCGGTGCTTCCGTGGCGGCTTGTTCGGGAGCTTCAGCTTCGGCTTCCTTTGGAGCGTCAGCGGATGCCTCCTCGACCGCAGTCGCTTCAGCAGAAGCTTCTGCTTCCGCGTCCGGCGTGGTCGCCGAAGGTGCGGGCCTTGAGGGAGGTGCGGGTTGGGTGGGCGGCGCGTTCTTCGGCGCCGCTGTGCCCTTGGCGGCGCCGCTACTCGAAGCTGTCCCCTTGGTCTTGGCGGGTGCAACAGTGACTGAAAGCATGCGTCCCTGCATCTCTGGGATCGCGCTCTCGAGCTTGCCGTGTTCGCCAACCATCTCAGTGGCGCGACGAAGTGTCTCACGCCCGACGTCCTGCCGGCGCATCTCAGCACCGCGGTACCGTACGGTGAGCTTCACGCGAAGCCCCTGATCTAGGAACTTGATCGCTCGACCAATTTTCACCTCAAGGTCGCCTTGCCCCGTATTGGGCCGGAAGCGAATCTCCTTGGGCGTGCTGTCTGACGAGTTCCGAGAGCGCTGGCGCTCTAAGCGCGCCTGCTCATACTTGTGACGTCCAAAATCCAGCAGCTTGCAGACCGGTGGATGAGAGTCAGGGGAAACTTCAACGAGATCGAGACCGGCTTCCTGGGCCATCAACAGGGCGTCTTTTGTCTCGATAATGCCGATCTGCTCACCGTTTTCACCGATGAGTCGGATTGGGCTGATACGAATCATGTGATTGCGCCGGGGACCGCGGTTCACGGGCATCACTGGGGGCCTTCTTCTTCGACGAATCTCACACCTCCACAACTGGAATTTACGAACAACCCAGGTGGCAGAGCCATGCCTGGAGTTGGCCAACAAGACCGGGAATATCACGGATGAACGTGGGAATCGAGCCCCTTGCGACGAATGCCTGGTCTCTTGGCGTCCAAAGGGGACAGTCTCGAAGTGTGCAATGTAGGGTTGTCGGGCGCTCAGGCTGCACATCAGTGGCTTGGTCTGTCCCACCGAACTTTTCGAACAGGGGATGTTGTATGCGACGAAATTTCTTCTCGACCCTTCCGAGCATCCTGCTGGTCGGCTCTCTCATGTCTGGATGTCCCCAAGGTAGGGATGGGCAGCCCGAATCGATTGACGCGCTCGAGGCCTCGGCTTCTTGCAGCGTCGATGGTGAGGCGGTGACGTGGAGCTTCAGCTTTCGAGTGGAGGGGCCGGCGTCCGAGGGAGGGACAAAGGTCTACGTCAATGGTCCGGACAGTGACGACAGCACCGGCTTTGTCATGCCGGTGATCGGAGAGGATGCGCAAGGACGACTCGAGTTCGCTACCACCGTCTCGGGGACGCCTGCGGGGTCTGAACCGTCGGTCGGAGATGTGCCTTTTTCGTGTGACGAGGAGCTCGAGGTCCAGGTCCAGTTCTGTGCGACGCACAGCAGCACACTAGATCAGCCGTGCTGGGCCTGTGGCGAGGATGATGGCGCCAGCCCGCCTGGTGGGGCCGTCGACTGGGTCCGCTGCTGAGGTCGCTGAGTAGTACCTACAGGCGAGTCTTTCTTGCTCCTAGCGCTTGCCTTTGGCACACTCCGGCGCCTGGAGAGAGCCATGAAGACGAGCCCTATTGCTTCTGCTGCCTTGATCACCTTGCTGGCCACGCTTCTGCCTTGGACGGCTTCGGCGGAGACCGAAGAGGCCACGGAATCTCCTGCTCAGGAGGCGGAGACGACGGCAGAGGAGCAAGCGCCCGCCCCCGTGGAGGAGCCACCGGCACCATCGTCGGCGAGCTGCACCTATCGTGACCTGCACAACCAGTTCGAGATTACGGCGCCGTGTGACGAACTGGGAGATCACAGCAACAACAGTCAGCCTCACAAGCGTATGTGGCTGGCTGGCCCGCTCGGGCAACTCCAGATCATGGAGGTTCCAGAGCCCTTCCGTGGCGCTGAATTGGATTTCGTCATGGAGAATCTGGGGCGCTTCTGGACGAAGCGACACACGCCGGGCCCCGTGGCTCCCACCGAGGTCGGTGGACAGGACGCGCGCGTGGTGACCGAGCGAAAGATGCGCACCACGTCCCGGACCTGGGTGTTCTCGTTTCGCGGCAGAAACCTGACTGTGCGCGGTGTGGCTTACGGCAAGCGCGCTGCCCGGGAGGAACGGCTCGAGCGACTCTCTGAGGTCTTCCTTACTGGTTTTCGCGACCTGGGCAACTGAGTCAATCAGGGGACTGGCTTTCGCGCCAGAACCAACATCTTGCGGGAGCTCCCCAGGATCTGATCCGCTCGCGCCATCGCGTGCAGAGCAAGTCGTCGTCGCCATGAATATTGGTGCGCGAAGAAACGAGCCGAGAGAGGCTGTAGCGGTTGCACTTCGAGCAACTGCAGTCCCACCTCCTCAAGAAGTCGGCCGACCGTTTTCTCTCCGAAGTAGCAATAGTGTTGGCCCTCGTACATTTCGTCACGAAGATCTTTGGTGCGGCCAGGGAGCGTCTTGAATAGGGCCTGGAACACCGGTACCAGCGGCCAGCTTTCGTTCACGGTAGAGAGCACTAGAAGGCCCCCGGGCTTCAGGGCTGTGGCCATGGCATCCAGTGTGCCCCGCGGCTGTGGGAGATGGGCAAGCACATCGAACATGGCGACGACGTCAAAGTGGTCGGTGGGAAGGGGAAGAAGCTCGACAATCCCTTGATGGATGGGGCCGCTGACTCGGGCTCGAGCTTCTTGGGCAGATGCCGCCGAGAGGTCCACGCCGCAACTCTCCCAGCCTCGCTCTTCGAGTATCTCCAGCAGGTGCCCCCGTGAGCAGCCCACCTCAAGGATGCGTCCCTGGCGTCGGACTCCACACAGCAGGTCGATGGCGTCGGCCTGTGCTCTCGCGATCGCAGCAAGCTGGGCCTCTTGGTTGTCGAGCTTGCCGTGGTGCGCTTGAACGCGACTGTAGTACTCCACAATGGACTCATGGGTACCGTAGACGTCGGTGTATCGGAGTCTGCATTGGTCGCACTCCATGAGTTGGCTGGAGCGCAGGTGCAGTAGGAGACGCATTTGCCGGCTTCCGCAGAGCGGACACTCGTCACGAAATTGATTGCCTGGGGCGGGTTGCCTGGATCGGACCGCATCGGCGGGGGTTTGAGGGCTCTCCATGGCCTCTGGGCTCTATCCCTTAGTTCAGGGGGGCGGGACGATCGTTGTCGGACGGCACCGGCCCAGTGGGGTTGACCAAGCCAAGTCGGGCGGCCAGGCCTGCACCTGGAGTTGAGGTCTCTGTACCGGCAGAGCGTCGGCGATTTCGAAGGAGCCGGCTGGTGATTCGGGAGCCGATGGGGCGGGGGG
>MDTE01122012.1_pt1 | contig 47111 bp, 50 predicted proteins | sample 811231 | NCBI WGS metagenome assembly MDTE01 (sample SAMN05326651, study PRJNA326480) | marine metagenome | isolation source: seawater | place: Indian Ocean: Red Sea | collected 2010 | reverse complement strand
TCCTATGTAAATTTCTATAGAGTGTATAGTCTTCTCAACACCTATGTAATCTTGTGTTGGATTTATAAAGTTCACAAGACCGACTAATACTGCTGCCATTCCAACTAAACTATGTAATATGGCAACTAACTCAGGCATTTCAGTCATTTGAACTTTTTTTGATAGTATTAATCCAATAGAACCTCCTAGAAGGATTAAAATAATCAAAAGTCCATAATTACTTGATACCTGCGGTCCTAAAAATGTTGCAATGACTGCAATAAGCATAGCACTGATTCCGTACAAGTTGCCTTTCCTTGATGTTTCTTGATTACTAAGGCCACCAAGAGTTAAAATGAATAACACAGCAGAAACTATATATAGTGCTCTTACAACCTCCATGTTCAATATCTCTAAATTCATTTTTTAAACATTCCTAACATTCTCTTTGTAACTGCAAAACCGCCAAATATATTTATGCTAGCAATAAAGATCGCTATGCTTGCAAGTACTAGTGATATAGTATCTGACGTTGAAATTTGCGTGATCGCGCCAATGATGATGATGCTACTAACTGCATTAGTTACAGACATAAGTGGTGTGTGCAGTGAGGCTGTGACATTCCAAATAACCATATAGCCTATAAAACAAGACAACACGAACACTGTAAAATGATTCATGAATGATGCTGGCGCAAAAGCACCTACCAAAAACAGAGATGCCATAGCAATAATTGCAGGTATTACTGACGATTTCTTCTCAACTGGCTTTACAATAGGCTCAACTTTTTGTTCAGCTTGTTTGGATGCAACTGATACTTCAATTTTGGGTGGCGGATATGTTATGGAGCCATCTTTCACAACAGTCATTCCTCTGATTACATCATCATCCATATTGATATCTATTTGACCATCTTTGGATGGGGTTAACTCGTCAAGAATATGATATAGATTATTCGAATAAAGTTCACTTGACTGAGATGGGAGACGAGATGGTAAATCAGTAAAACCAATTATTTTTACACCATTATGCTCAGCTATAGCATCTTTTTCACAAAGCTCGCAGTTACCGCCTTGCTGTGATGCCAGATCCACTATTATAGAGCCAGGCTTCATAACTTCAACCATATCTTTTGTTATGAGCTTAGGTGCTTCTTTTCCAGGAATAAGCGCAGTCGTGATTATTATGTCAACATCACTGGCTTGTTCTTTGAAAAGAGCCATCTCTGCTTCAATAAATTCCTCACTCATAACTTTAGCATAGCCATCAGAACTAGAGCCATCCTCATCAAGATTAACAGTTAAAAATTGAGCCCCGAGACTTTCAACTTGTTCTTTGACTTCTGGTCGGGTATCGAATGCTCTTACAATCGCTCCTAAACTTGTCGCTGTGCCGATAGCTGATAATCCTGCAACACCAGCCCCTATGATTAAAATTTTCGCTGGATTTATTTTTCCAGCAGCAGTAATTTGACCACCAAAAAATCTGCCAAAGTAGTGAGCGGCCTCAATTACAGCTCTTGAACCAGCTACGTTTGCCATAGATGATAGTGCATCCATTTTTTGTGCACGTGAGATACGGGGAACAGAATCCATAGATAATATATTTAAATTATCTTTACTACACATTTGAAGAGATTCAGAGTTTGTTGCTGGGCTAAAGAAAGATATCAAACTCTGATTAGATGACAGCTGCTCTATTTCCTCAGCACTAGGCTTATTAATCTTCAAGATAATATCACATTTAAAAATTTCTTCAGTCGAGGATATGTCAGCACCAGCCTCTTCATATGCCTTATTAAAAAAGTTAGATGACAATCCCGCATTATTCTCTATATAAATGTCGTATCCAAGCTTTTTAATCTTGCTGACTGTGGAGGGTGTAAGCGCTACTCTTTTCTCATTTGCTTTATCTTCTTTTAGTACGCCTATCTTCATAATAATAAAATACTATAGTAATGTTAAATGCATAGTTTCACAACAATAAGTCAAATAAAACGTCTAAATCATTAGATAAAAAATGGTCTTTTATAACGGCTTTTTAAATATATCCCGAAGCGATGCAACAATGACATATGATAATAAGCGGATTTTTGAAAATATATTTTTATTGTAATCCTTTCTGAGTTCGAGATAACGATTTATTCCACATTTAGTTTTGATGTATTTTTTGATTTTCATGAGTTCCTATAATCATATCGATCAATATATTAAATCTATCCATATCTCTTTTTCTATTAGTAATATACTCAATATGTTCAAAATCATTTTTTTTCTTATCTAGTTTTATCCCCCAGAGGCCCTCGGCTTGATTTGGTATTGTGGAGAATCTAACATCATAAATTATATTATTATTGTTCTTAGCTACACCGAGATAACCATTAGAGAACCATCTGAATTTCTCTATATCTTTTGCTTGTTGTGAATTCATATTCAACCATGGAAATGATTTACTTATATCAAGCTTCTCTATAGATTCTCCTGGGTATATTTTATAATCTAAACTAAGTCGAATTGCATTAATATAATACTTATCAGCTGTTGAGTATATGACCTTCCAGACAATTATATTTCCAAAACTAGGCTTTGCTTCAATGGATTCAATCTCATGCCCAATGTTTTGTGCATAATCATATATTATATCCTCAGCTCTTAATTTTTGTGAGTATGCTCCTATTTGATAAATTAGTATCCATATAATTGCATAAATTGAAAATCTTTTATTTCTATATAACACTCCAATAAGTACTAAAACAAAAATAGGAATTGTGAATAAGGGGTCTATTACCGATATAGTGTTCCATGCAATTCTTGCATCTGTGAAGGGCCAAAACAACAATGTTCCGTATGTTGTAAAAGAATCTATAATTCCATGAGTTGCATATCCTAATAATGAAAAAAGATAAGTTTCTCTAAAACTTAGGTTAAATCTTTTGCTAAATGAGTAAAAAAACACAGTAGCACAAATTAAAGCTCCTACAGGTATAAAGATTAGAGAATGAGTGAAATGTCTATGATATTCTAAAAACAGCAAAGGATCTGTATCAGATTTAATGAATATGTCTATATCAGGTGCTAGTCCTGCTAGAAGACCAATAATACTTGCAACAATTACAGTATTTTTTTTTGAGACTGATTGTGCGACTGTAGTACCGACAATACCTTGAGTAAATGGATCCATTTCAAAAATTATGGCTTCATACCAAAGTACAAAACAAATGTCACTGTCAAGGGTACAATCAACATTGCTATTATGATAGCAACTATCCAAGTTATAGGTTTGTCTCGATCAATAAATCCAAGTATTAATTTTTTTTTAATCATTTTATTCAATGCATTACAGTAATGATAAAGGTATTAGAGCTCCAAAATAAATCCACCGTTAATGAATAAGGGATAGCCATCAGAAATCGCACCAGCTAAAACAACAAAAAAAGTTCCAAGTCGCGGTCTATTCATAAAAGCTATGCATCTGCATAGTCTTTCAACATCTTACTTACCTCAATAGCGTGCATCTCTTCAGCCTTAATCATGCCACGTGCATACTCTTCAATGTATATACTCTCATCTTTTACGATATCTAATAGAATTTTATAAAGACCAACTGCCTCAGTCTCATGAACAGAACTCTCATTGAGTAAGTCAATGGCATTATGTTTGTTAGTTTCTTCAATCAGTTGTATTTTTAAAGAAGGATGGCCTCCGAGCCCAGTTACAATTTCTCCAGCTTCTTGTGCATGTAAAAGGGATTCGCTTGCCTGATCCTTAAAAAATTGAGCTAGGCTTAGTCTATCCCTACCAGTAATCATCAAAGCATAATGCGTATACCTAACTACTCCAGACAGCTCATACTCCATAATCTTGTTTAGAATTTCTATTACTTCGTTAGTTTTATTTATATTCATTTATACCTCACTGATGCATTGATGTTAACATAATAATTCTTCACAGAGAGAATTTTTATTCTTTAGAAATTATTTTATAATCAATATGTTTTATGTGGTTAATGATATTGCCGTTATCGACAACAAATGCATTGTCCGCCCTCTCCCAAATTGGCACATCTTTCTTACTATCTCCTATATAGTCAAAAGAGAGGTTTTTAAAAGTTTCATTTAGATATTTGATTTTGTTGAAGCTTATCATATTCACAGTTGTAGTCGTTCCTGAAAAAGAGTCAAACAATCCTAAATAATCTGCTACAGACTCAACATACCGATGATAAGAACCGGAAATAAGAATTACATGCTCATAATTAATCTTATTTTGATGTATAAAATTTATGACACCAATATTAAATGGTAAGCTCGATATTTCAATATCTGTATTATCATATAAATATTTCTTAGCATATGTCTTCCCATTAAAAATTAAAATGAAAAAAAGTTTAGGTAGCGCATAAATCTTCTTAGATATCAGAAATTTTATACCCTCTAAGATAAAGTCTGTATTTATAAGTGTATGATCAAGATCAACAGCTAATACAGAATGCTGTTTGTTAATCATATTAATTATAATCAGTCTTCATCTTTATTTGGTTTAAACGCACTGTATCTGCCATCGCTTAGCTTTTGAAGAAACTTAATTGCATCAGATCCTGACAAATACTTTAGCTCATCATAATCCTTAATGTCATCAATGATTTGGATTTTGAATCCTTCTATGGTATTGCAAATGTAACTTTGATCGCTACTAGGTAAAGACGAAATATACTTATATAATTCCTCTCTGAGAATGTACCCGTCTCTCATACCAGTTCTTATCAAATCTTTAATCTGATCAGTTGAACTCATTTAATTTAGAATTATTAGATAGTTTTAACTTGTACTGCCCTAGTTCCTTTTGGGCCATCTTCTGTTTCAAATTCAACTTTGTCATCTTCTTTTATAGATCCATCAATTAAATCAGATTGATGAACAAATATGTCTTTTTCGCCATCATCTGGTTTGATGAAACCGAAAGCTTTTGTGGTGTCAAACCATTTTACTGTTCCTGTTTTCAAGATATTCTCCTTAGTTATTTAATAATTAAGAAGGTTTACAAATAAATATTCACGAACAACAGCTTAATTACTCCTGACATTATATATAGATATTACTAAAAGAAAAGTACTTCTAACCGTCAGTATCTAAATAGGTAATAACGGTTGCTTTATTACTTATAAGCTTTTTAACCCCATTAAGATTTTTCAAATTTACAACGAAAATGAAAATAAGTTTATTATTGTTTAATTTTTTTAAAAGTTTGAGGGATGCCAAAGCAGTTCCTCCAGTCGCAATAAGATCATCTATTACTAAAAGTTTATCTTTTTTTTGAATGGAGTTATGCTGTATTTGTATTTCGTCATGACCATATTCTAATTTATATTTTTGACTTAAAATCTTGCCAGGTAATTTATTCGCCTTTCTTATAGGTATAAATGGTACATTGCAGTTAAAAGAAACAGCTGTTCCAAATACGAAACCTCTTGACTCAATTCCAATTACTTTTGTAATTTTATACTCTTTTACAATTTTAGAGATATCTTTTATTAGGCTTTTAAATAATTCTGGATCCTTTGTAATAGAGAAAGTGTCCTGAAAGAGAATGCCTTTTTTGGGAAAGTTCTCTGTGACTACTATATTTTTTTTTAGTTTTTCTGTAATCTTGACCACAATTTATCTTTTTGAAACGTATGTGCATTGCAATTCTTGCAAGCAGCTATTTTATCGTATTCTAGATTTTTATGAAGATCACGATACTCATTCATGACATTTCCTTGCCATATTTCTTTGATACTATTTGAACCTACGTTGCCAATTTCTGCAGAAAGTTCATAATCAAGACAGCATAATCCTACACGTCCATCAGCTCCTATCACCATTTCTTCCCATGGATGTGTACAGGCAAAATCAAATGATTGTGTGGTACTCTCTGTGTATTTTCTCTCATGATTGGCGACTAAATGGTCAGCACTGTCATAGTTTCTCTCTTCTTGAGAACCTAGCCATGTATTATAATGATTTACATCAACTTTATCGACTTTTCCTGTCCAGTGTTCTACAAACTTTTTAACCTCATGTTTTGTGGGTGCCATATCTATAATTGTCACTCTTGTTTGAATATTTTTCCTTGAATCTTTAAGATAATCTAGAAAAAAATTTACATTACTTATAACAGTATCAAATTTTAATCTCTTTCTTACACTCTCGAAAGTGTTCCTAGTGAAACCATCAATATCAAAATTTATTACATCAAGTAGATGTTCATCAATAATTATTTTAGATCTTTCATGAGTTAGTAGTTGAGAATTTGTTGAGAGATAAAGTTTAACATTAGGTAAATTTTTACGTATGAGTCGAATTTTTTCAATCATATTTTTATCGACAGTTGAGTCACCCATCCAAAAAAGATTTATCTTTTTAAGTGGTTGATTAATACAGTATTTTATAATCAGGTCTAATGTGTCGTATGACATATTCTCTTTTTTTCTATCCATTTCAGGCTGTGGACACATTATGCACTTCGCATTACAAGCGCTTGAAAACTCGATAGATAGTACTTTCGGAAACCTATACCTGTATTTCTTAATGATATTAAATAATATACTCTTAAATATCTGCATATAAAGATTTTAACTTATTGATAAAAATAGAAAACCCTTTTGAGCAGTTTTCTTCCCATATATCCCCTGCTGTATCGTCAGCATTGTCTGATATATATTTGAAGCATAGAAAATCTACTTTAGATAAATAACATGCTTTCGCTATTGAGTATGCCTCCATGTCGACTACATCACATTTAAGTGCGTCTGGATTAGATACAAATAGATCGCCTGAACCACATGTATAAAGACTTTTATCAAATGATATTTCTTGGATATCATCAAATGGTGTTATCCCTTTTTCAAAACCAAGTGGGGAACAATCTATATCATGTTGGATAAACTTGCCAATACTTACTAAGCCTGTGATATTTTTATTAATAGCTCCACAAGAGCCATAGTTTATGATTAATTTAGGCTTTTCTTTGTGGATTACTTCGATAGATTTGAGTGCAGCATTAACTTTACCAAGTCCTGTATAGATAACATCTGTGTGATTATTTGTTTCTATGGGAAGTGCTGACATCACTAGTATGTCTTGATGTTTTAATTGAGTAATTATATCTGGCTTACTTTGCATTTTCTTTTATATACCTTTTGAGTATATTTTCTAATTTTCTAAGATCTTTTTTATCGACATTATTAATTTTCGTTACAATAGATTTATCAAGACATCTAAAAATTGAATCATCAATTAATTTATCTGTATAAAAGTTTTCAAAAAGATATTTTAGAAAATAATTCGTTTTCTCGGTATTTTGTTTCATTATACTGAGTATCGAGTCTACACTAGCAATCCGATATTCATGATTCCAGCAGTCATAATCAGTAATCATACCTATACTAGCATACCTAATCTCTGCTTCTCTGGCTAACTTAGCCTCAGGCATATTTGTCATTCCTATCACATCAACATTCAAATCTTTAAAAAGTTTTGACTCTGCTAAAGAAGAGAACTGCGGTCCCTCAATTGCTAGATATGTTCCTTTGCTTTTAAACTTAATTCTCGTCTGATTTAAAGAATATTCACATAAGTCACTTAGTTCTTTGCTAACTGGGTAAGCCATAGAAACATGGGCAACACAACTTCCAGTAAAAAAAGAATTTTTTCTTAAAAAGGTTTTATCTACGTATTGATCTATAATAATAAATTCACCAGGTTCATGTTCTCTCTTCATGGAGCCTACTGCTGAGAGAGAAACAATATCTGTGACTCCAAAATGTTTTAATGAGTCAATATTCGCTCTATAATTGATTTTACTTGGATTAATATTATGATTCATTCCATGTCTTGGTATAAAGTAAAATTCCAGAGAATTGTACCTCAATAGATATACAGAACCAGATGGTTCCCCAAATGCTGATTTGTAAGTATGTTCTTTAACAATATCAACAAATGGAATACTGTAGATACCGCTCCCCCCTATAAGACCTAGAATATTTTTCATAAGATGATTATACTTACCTTGAGAGAATATTATCAGAAAATATACTCAATCATGAAAATTATTATCACAGGTGCATCTGGAAGAGTTGGGCGCTTAATAATTCCCTACTTATTAGAAAATTCATGTAAATTACTTTTAGTGGCTAGGGATCAAAATAATCTAGCTAAACAGTATCCACAATTGTCATGCATTGGTTATGAAGATTTAAAAAAACAAACTAATCAGTACGACCTACTTCTTCATTTAGCTGCGGTTAATAACGATAAGAAATCAAACAAAAAAACATTTGAGGATGGAAATATAAACTTTGTTACTAGTATTTATGACACCTTCTGTAAGTTAAAAGTAAATTTTTTTATTAATGTATCATCAATTCAAGCTTTAGATCTAACTAATAACTCCTATTATGCATCAACCAAGCGTTCTGCTGCCAAAATACTCTCTAAATATAACGATGAAAGATGTAAGACAATTTTTCTTCCATATATTTACGATGAAAATAAAGAATTCCCCGGAAAACTTGGATTTTTAAATATATTGCCTAAATATTTAGCGAATATAGTTTTTGGTTTTGTCAAATCATTGAGATCAACCCTTGAAATTAAAAATTTATGTCAGTACATCTGCAGAAAGTCTTATACAGATGATGCAGATGTAATAACTGATAATATTGAAAATAACTTTATGTATCTCTCGACAAAGAAAATAATAGACATAATATTTTCAATATCTATTATCATCTTGCTTGGATGGCTACTACTAATCATCTGGATTTTAATAAAAATAGAGTCACCTGGACCCGGAATTTTTAGTCAAGTAAGGATCGGAATAGACAATAAAAAATTCGTTTGCTATAAATTTAGAACCATGTTCGTTGATAGCAAAGAGGTCCCCTCGCATGATATTGATACATCGAAAATAACAAAACTAGGTAAATATTTAAGAAAATATAAAATAGATGAATTTCCTCAAATTATAAATATTTTAAAAAATGAAATATCACTAGTCGGCCCTAGGCCTTGTCTACCGAGTCAAAAATTATTGATAAAAGAGAGAACTAAATACCAAGTTCATAAATTGAAGCCTGGTATAAGTGGATTAAGTCAAATTTATGGGGTAGATATGAGCAACCCTAAAGAGTTAGCTACTTGGGATCATAGGTACTTGAAAATGAGATCTACACTACTTGATGTAAAGATAATGATAAATACTTTGTTTAGTAAAATTAAAAGACCTAGTGATATTTGATTATATCTGAAGATAAAAGTTTTTTTATTCTCTCATGATCATTATCATCACATGATTTTTTTATATTATTCAAAAGATGTATCACTACAGAGCTATTTATTTCTGGCTCAATTGATAAATTTATTTTTTCATGTTCAGTAGAGTGTAATTTATCATCTAGGTATAACTCCTCGCTCATTTTTTCTCCACTCCGTAAACCTGTAAATATTATCTCCATATCTCCATTTTTATCTGAATCCTCTGATGTATAAGGTATATAACCTGATAACCTCACTAACCTTTTGGCTAGGTTGAGTATATTGATTGATTCACCCATGTCTAAGACAAATATATTGGAATTCTTATTTAATGAGCCTGCTTGGATAACCAATTCGACTGCCTCGTTAATTGTCATGAAATATCTATCTACATTAGGATCAGTTACTGTAACAGGACCCCCATTTTGAATCTGGGATTGAAACTTTGGTATAACAGAACCCGAAGAGCCCAAAACATTGCCAAATCTTACAATAGAAAGTTTAGAATTTGTACTAGACTCCCTATGCAAAGAAAGGCATGCTAATTCTGCTAAACGTTTAGATGCGCCCATTATACTTTTTGGTCTGACTGCTTTATCCGTTGAAATCAGAACAAATGAACTAACACTATACTTTATAGACTTCTCATATAATTTCATTGTTCCGAAAGTGTTGTTCATAAGCCCCGGTATAATATTTACCTCAACAAGTGGAACATGCTTATAAGCTGCTGCATGATAAACGGTATCGATAGTATTTGATTTAAAGATATTATCTAATAGTTCATCGTCCGCGACCGATCCTAAAACAGTTTGTATTTTGATTCTATCTTTTGTAATGACTTTATTTATCTCTTGATCAATTTTATACAGAGCATATTCGGATATGTCCAATAATATAATTTTTTCCGGAGATAATTTAATGATCTGTCTTGTTAACTCACTACCTATTGATCCTCCTGCTCCAGTTACAAGTATGACTTTTCCCAGAATATCTCTATTTAGTATCTCGTGAATAGGTTCAATAGACTTTCTCTCTAATAGCTCATCAACATCAATTATTTTTGTCTCATTTATATTGGACTTACCTGAGACAATATCATCAAGTTTTGGTACTGTTCTAACCTCAACTTTATAATCCTCTAATTCTGTTATGATTCTGTTTCTCACTAACGAGGATGTACTCGGGACTGCAAGAAAGATAACTGAAATGTTAAATGAAGGAATTATGTTTGATAGGCTCTTGGGCGAATAGATGTTCAAGCCCATTAATTCACTACCAATTAAATCATCATTATCGTCAATGAATCCAACAGGCATATAAGATTGCCTGTGGTTTAGCATAAATTCTGCTAGCTGTCTCCCTGCTGAACCTGCGCCATAGATTAATGCTTTCGTAAGAAATTTATTACCTCTTCTTAGATAGTATTCTCTCAATATAATTCTTATTCCTCCAATAAAGATAAATATGAATGAACCATATATGATTGCTATAGTTGGAGGGTATGAGTAATAACTGAGTGCAAACCACATTACTGCAGTAGATGTAAGAGATCCTAAAATAATCGTAATTGCCGCTTTATTGGAAATATATCTTATGATTGCTTTATAAAAACCAAGTCTGATAAATACTAATAATGTTGCTATTAATGTTATAAGCAGTGGAATATATATATCATGAGATTTCGATAGTTCAGTAACAGAGCCTAGTTTAATGTACAAAGCCGCAATGTAAGAAAATACTATTATAGTTGAATCAACTATAAGTTGGAAAATTCTTTTTGTTCGCCTTTGGAGTGAGAATATTTTATTAAGTAATTTATCAAACATCTCTATCTTGTTTTTTGTGCCAAGCAAAAGCTGTTGGTAACATTTCACTTACATGATTATACTTTAGTGTCCAGTTTAAGACTTTTTTTGCTTTTTGAGAGTCAGCAACCAAATATTCTGGATCACCTGGTCGTTTCGGACAGACTTCAATATCCATAACGTAACCATATTTTTCAATTTGATCTAGTACCTCTCTGATTGATGTACCTCTTCCTGTTCCTAAGTTTAAAAATAATGATTTGGACTCTAAAATATATTCAAGAGCAAGTAGATGTGCATTTGCGAGATCTTCAACATGTATGTAATCTCTAATAGTTGTTCCATCAGGCGTTTTATAATTATTGCCAAATAATTTGAAACTTGTATTACTCAGTGCAGCTTTGATAGCCAATGGGAATAGATGAGTCTCAGGATCGTGACTTTCTCCAATTTCACAAGATGAGTCCGCACCCACAGCATTAAAGTATCTCAGAGAAATATGATCTAGGATGCCTCTTGATGCTAGGTTATCCACTATCTTTTCAATAATTAACTTACTATGACCATATGGATTAATTGGATTTTGAGGGAAGTCCTCGGATATAATTTTATCGTAAATACCATAAGTTGCTGCGGAACTTGAAAAAACAAGTTTATTAACATTACATAATTGCATTGCATCAAGTAGTGATATTGAGCCAAGTACATTATTTTTATAATAAAAAGACGCTTTCTGAAATGATTCTCCTGCAGATGACAGAGCTGCAAAATGTATTACAGCTATTGGATGGTACTTCTTCAATGTGTTTATCAAAAGTTTCGTATCAAGAATATCTCCTTGAACCATTGGTCCCCACTTGACAAAATCTTTAAAACCAGTAACGAGATTATCATAGACAATTGGATTGTAACCTCCACATGCAAGAGCTTTACAAGTTTGAGAGCCGATGTACCCTGCTCCTCCAGTTACTAGAATATTTTTCATGTGTTAGTTTACTACTGTTAAAGATTAAATCATATAAAAGTAGAGTACAGCTAGTATAACATTTAAATTAGTTCTTAAGGTTAAATTATTTTTCTTGAGTTTCTTTGTTAAGTGAAGATAAACATATGTATAAAAGCATAATAAAGAAAACGGTAGACTGTTGGCTAGCAAACTGTGATTTAGTTAGCATAAATCCAAGTTGAGAAATCAAAGTAAAGACTCCGATATAAGAGAAGTAATCATTTCTATGGATAACAAATATGTATAGTATATAAATAAAGATAAATAAAAATAAGAATATACCCATCAGTCCATATTTTGCAAAAATATCTAAAAACTCATTATGCGCGTCTTTACTTGCAATAATATTAATATTCCTTTTTTTTATATCTTTAGACATATCATCATAGAAATCATCACTGCTTACACCGGTGACAGGATTATCCATAATTGACTTTATACTATAATATATAAAATACTTTCTTTCATTTATGCTGTGATTCTTGTTGATAGATGACTCAATAACACTAAAATTTGTATCACTAATGCTATTGTAAGTATCTTTTATAAGATTCGATATATTCGGAACAAACAAAAAAGGTAATATAAAAAAAAGAGTAAGATACATTTTTTTTCTGATGATTGGCGTTAGATATAATAGTGCTATTATTGAGAGTAAGAAACCAATTAAAGAACCTCTGGCTTCAGTCTCAGACCATATAAAGAAGCAAATAAAAAATGATAGTAGTATGTATGTACTTACTATTTTACGTTGTAGATTATATGCAAAAGTAGATAAGCAAATAATACCCAATGTCATAACAATATTTCCGTATGATATTGGATTGTTGGATGTTCCATAATATCTACCTGACCATCCAGGATATTTTATATCTAAAAAATAAACCTCATAAATATAAAGAAGAGACATAGCTGCAGTTGATATTAGTAAAACATATTCAAAAAATTTTTTAGAGATTTTATACTCAGATAAATAAGCTAAGATAGGGAAAAGTATAAGTAGACGTGAATAGTTATCAATAGTGCTAATTGAATTATTATGATACAAAGTCAATGCAACCAAATAAGTTAGAAAAAAAATATTAATATACAAGACTTTCTTAGTGATTATTGTAAGACTCATTTGTTTAATAGAAACAAAGCTTAAGCAAAGAAACAAACATGGCAATAAAAATATATAAGAAATATCTCTATCAATAAAATTAAATACTATATAACAGCCTAGGAGAATGTGAATGAGACTTTTGACATTAATTTGATAGGCCATCAAGCACTTTTATTCTTTTTGATATTCGTTCAATATATTAATACTCACTACAATAAAAGTTAGAAACAAAAATAATATGATATAGATTACATATATATTTTTTGCACCGGTAGACGAAGTTGGTGCATGTGGTTTGTCAAAGATTATTATATCATATTTAATATTATCAGATGTATTAGATGTGAATGCCAAACTAGATAGTGTTTGTCCAATAGCGCCTGAGTCTTTATTTAACTTTTCTGCACGAGAGATAGCGTCATTAATACTTGTCGTTGTCTCTTTACTCAATATTTTTGCACTATACTCATTATATAATTGCAAATATTTAAGTTTATTAATTTCAGTCGATATATACTGAAAACTTGTTGGATTATTTATTATATTTGAGGCGCCATTATGAAAGACATCTTTGAACACTATAACGTTTTGGCGTGTCAATTCTGACCATTTGACAAAGTTTTCTTCAGTATTTCTTATTCTTTTTAGATTAAATAAAACAAGTTTACTATCAATTTTATAGGCTACGTTATCTATATCGAATTCATGGTTAACTTGATAATGTCTGCTACTAAGTGAATTATGTATGTAGCCGAAAACAAATCCTATTATAATCGCAAATAAAATAATAAATTTTTTACTCCACAGCGAAGAAAAATAATAATTTAAAGAAATTTCATCTTTCATATAGTCCACCCAGATTATTAAGATAATCTTGACTGCCTACTATACCACAAACTTTGCTATCTAAGTAAATAGAATCTATCCTACTAGCTAGGCCTGATTTTTTTTGAACAGATTCTAGTAACCATGAACCAAAACCACAATCGTGTAGATGGTCCTCAACTGTTACTATATGTTCAAATTCGCTAATTTGAGACCACTGATCTTGTTTATGTTTCATTCCCCAAGCAGGAAGTGTGTATACGCCATAAGCATTATAGGTATTTGATTGGTGAAGTTTTATGGATGCACTGAGAGCTGCACCAGTCGATAATAGTATTCTTTTATTCTTACTCTCTATTAATTTAACCCATTTACCTGGTTGTATTTTAGGCAATTGTTTATGAAACGTCTCCTCACCTGATCTCCCCAATCGTAAATAAGATGGTGATGGATTTGATAAAATATGATTAAGACAAGATAGTGTTTCTACAGGATCACCAGGGGCATAAATAGACATATTAGGAAAGAGCCTCATTAACCCATAATCTTGGACTGCATGGTGAGAATAACCAAGATTTCCATAACTCAAACCACCTCCAACACTTACCACAGTGACAGGGAGATTGTGGTAATCAATGTCATTACGTATTTGTTCAGCACATCTAAAAGTTGGAAAATTTGCAATGGAATATATAAAGACATGATAACCCTCTGAGGCTAATCCGGCTGCTGTACCAGCCATGTTTTGCTCTGCCACACCAGCATTAAGAAATCTATCAGGAAATCTCTCTTGAAAGTCTTCTATGACAGAAAAGCCAAGGTCCCCTACAATAAGAAATATTTTTTCATTTTTTATTGCAGAATTTACGAGATGTTTGATAAAAGTATCACGCATACTGATTTGACAACTCTTTTTGTGCTTGAAGATACTCTTCCGTCGAAGGGTTCTTATAATGCCACATGACTTTGTTTTCCATAAAGCTCACTCCTTTACCTTTAATTGTATTACAAATTAGAACATAAGGTTTAGTTGATGATTTTTTTCCATTGAAACCACTTATTAGTTCATTATGAGAGTGACCATCTACAATAGTCACAGCTGCACCAAATGATATAAATTTATCTTCTAGAGGCTCAAGATTTAGTGTCTGTTCGACAGTTGTCAAACTTTGGTATTTGTTGTAATCAATTATAATAACTAGATTATCTAATTTATGATGAGAAGCTAACATAATAGCCTCCCAATTACTTCCCTCATCTAGTTCACCATCACTTAGGATAGTATAACATTTCCAGTTTAGTCCATTCCTTTTAGCATAGAGAGCCTTTCCGACAGAAAAAGGTAAACCATGTCCAAGTGATCCAGTAGAAAATTCAACGCCTTTAATTTTGTGACTAATATGAGTCATGAAATCAGACCCATCATTTCCATAATTCTCCAAGTCTGTTTTATCAATAATACCAGATATTGACAGGGCGCTATACATGGCAGCTGCACTATGTCCTTTGCTTAGCACAACCCTATCTCTATTTGGGTCATTCTTCCTAATGAGGTTTGTATCAAGTAAGTGACCGTATAGGACTGCGAGAATATCCGCAATTGAGAAGCAAGATGCTATATGCGATGACTTTGATTTATAGATTATTTCCAAAATAAGTAATCTTAAACTTAGAGAAAATTTTTCTATATCATGCATATCATATGATTATACATTTAATATTCGTACAAATCTTTTAATGAATGGATTCTTTCAGGTAAAAAACCTTTATTTATTAGTGTGGCTTTAATTTCATCAAAATATCCATATGATAGTACTAAGCACATACTATCTGAATAATCAGACCATTCATCAGGCCCAATCATATCTATTCTTGTTTTTGGAAGGGCATATATCCCGCTTTGATAATTAGAATCTAACACTGCACTGAACCTAGAGTAGTTTGATAGAGCTGCTAGAGTCATCGTACCTCTACCCCCGGCACCGAAACCTACCAAAGGTATTTCTGGAGGAATGTTATCAATCCATGATTCAATATTCTCTATAGTTTTATTTATTCTAAAATTCAAAGTGTCTAGATTTTTATTTGAGTGACTGATTAGACCCATATCCTCATTACTTACGATCTTTGATGTGTCTTGAACTTTTTTTGCAATGATAATTAATGAATTAGCTCTTACAGACTTCTGATCTATTGGATCTAAAGACAGAACTGTAAATCCATTCAGCTCAAGAAATCTTTTTGCGTCATTTGGTGTCAAATATATCGTATGCTCATGTTCAAACAAACAATACTCAGTTCTTTTTATAATCTCGTCAAGATTATGAATTTCAATTGCTAAAATACCATTCTCGTTTAGAGCGTAGTGTGCGAGACGAAGATACTCTCGAGGATCAGAGGCATGATCAAAAGTATATGATGATAAGCAGATATCATATTTTTTTGCATTATTATTTATAAAATCCACATTAAAAAGTGAGTGAATAGTCTTGATGCCATTACTATTAGCATTATCAACCAATACTTTACTGCCTTCAACGCCAGTAACATCTATTACATTCTTATCAATAAACTTACTTAACTGACAACCATCACCTGATCCTATCTCTAGAACTGATTTTGGTTTAAAACCATTTTCTTGAGTATAAAAATTTATTGCTATTTCAGCATACAAATCGAAAAAGTTTTGTGCAAATGTTGAGTGACCAGTAGTGTAGTCATAATCACGGTAATAGCCTTCATAATCTAGATTAATCGGGTTTTGAACAAGTCCACAATTGCTACATTCGAATATATTAATGTCTTCTTCGAATTCTTTAATATCTGTTTGATTTTTGTATATGTACTCATTAGTTAGTGGCATGTTGCTCAAGGATACAACTTTTTTTCTTAGTGGATGTTTGCAATAGCGACATGATTTGATATTCATGATTTTTGATATAGCTGTTTCATGGCGATCTAGTGATAGTATAATGGCAAGTATAAAGACAAATATTAATTATGTACACAAATAATATGATTATCACAGGAACGGGATCAGGGCTTGGCAAATACTTACGAAAATATTTCAAAGCACATGGGCTTATTAGAAATTCATCACTAGATTTGATCAATAATGAAAGTGTAGTTGTGCACTGTGCTTATAACAATAAGAAGCTTACAAATGACAAATGCCTTGAGTTATATGAAGATAATGTTTTACTTACTGAGAGAATCCTCAAAAAGAGTCCTGCAATATTAGTTTATATGTCATCTATAGAGGTATATTTAGATAAAGAAAAAAACAATCACGAGGATGATGATTTAAAAGACGGTAAGTATAACGATTTATATGCAGAATATAAGTATCTTTCTGAGTGTCTTATTAAAAATTATTCTACAAAAAATATAATTTTTAGAATGCCATTGCTTCTCGATCATGAGTCCCGCGATAATACTGTAAAGAAAGTTATTGATAGTTATGATGGTAAATTATCATTAAATGAAAAATCTAATTTCTATTGCATTAGTTATGATGACGTTGCTAAAACAATAAATGATCTTTTAGAACATAATATATTCGGTACATTCAATTTATGTCCAAATAAAAAAATTACATTGAATCGAATCAAAAAGCTTGCTCAGACTGATCCTAGATTTGGAGATTATGTTTATGAATCACCAAACATTGATAATCGAAAGATAAAATCAGTTGTAAAATATTTTGACAAAACATCAGAAGACACAGTGCTAGAATTCCTAAGATAATTTTGTCTATCTATTAATATAGTTATCTATTTGATTAATGATAAGTTCTTTTGGATTTTCTCCATTTAAATAAGAACTATACCACTTTGCAGTTTGTTCTAAACTTTCTTGAATAGATAGCTTAGAGTGCCATGATAATAGATTATTAGCTTTGGATGAATCAAGTGATAAATATTTTGCTTCATGGAAGTTAGATTTATAGTATTCGACTTGTGGTAAATCGATTGGTTTGAGTAATGAAATAAATTTATCTGTAAGCTGTTTAACATTTAGATTTTTTGTATTTGAACTACAAAAATTAAAAGGGCACGAATATTTTTCTGGTTCACAATACAGTTTTCGAGAGAGTGTTAGATAGCCAAATAAAGCATCAAGTATGTACTGCCAGGGTCTTGTAGAATTCGGAGATCTGATTGATATGATTTTATTATTTTTTATAGCATTAAAAATATCTGGTATTAACCTATTTTGACCAAAATCACCACCACCAATGATATTACCTGCTCTTGCACTGGCGAGACCAATACCTAGATCTGATATGAATGACTTATAGTAAGCAGAGACAGCTAGTTCGGCCATTGCCTTACTTGATGAGTATGGATCATATCCACCTAATCTATCATCTTCTTTATAATCAATTTTAGCATTTGAATTTTCGTAACATTTATCTGTAGTGACGATTACAGATGATTTAATATATTTAAACTCCTTGATTGCATCTAGTATATTTATAGTGCCCATGACATTTGTCTGATATGTTTCTACCGGATAATCATATGAATATTTTACAAAAGGCTGTGCAGCTAAATGGAAGAGAACAGTGGGTTTAAAGTCGTCTATAACAGAATACAGTTTATTCTTGTCATTGATATCTCCATAAACAGACTTCATATTTTCATTAAGTTTAGTCAATATATAATTGTTTTCTTTCTTTTTTTCTGGAGCAAGAGAATATCCGACTACTTCAGCTTGCATTCGATTAAGCAACCAACAAAGCCAAGAACCTTTAAATCCAGTATGACCTGTGACGAGAATTTTTTTACTTTTAAAGAAGTTCATATAATTGGTAACTCATCAACGTATATAATTCTTGGATTTAATGTCTGACAGGAAGCTAATATTAATAGAATTATAATGAATATAGTTATTCAATGGCATGTATCTTCCTCTGTAAAGAGTAAAATAATCTTTTCCAATTAAGTCAAAGTAATGCATCCAAATATTATCAAACCCATATCCTGCAATAATGTTCTCACAAGGCATGATAGCAAGTAGCTTCGACATTTCAATCCCTCTAAGATCTTTTATGTTACCAATATTGATTTCTGCATCATCATCTGAGCCGAGAAGCAGCAACTTTGATTTAGTTTTATCAGCGGCTTTCAGTGATTCTGTAAGAATTTTATTTTTCTTCAATTTAAATAAATCTCTAAACTTACCGCTCGATAGATATGGGGATACAGCAATATAACTATCATCGCTATCGATAATATTATTATTACATAATTCTGACTGACAAGATTGTTTAGACATCTTTGTTAAAATGTCATGATATGAATGTAAGTTAAATTCTAATTTAAGTTTATTGAATATTTGTTTTGTTAGATAAAGTGGATACGATTCATTAATTGATTGATTCGGTAAACCTAAGCCAATTAACTTATTATGATATTTTCTATTATAATATAACAAATAAGGCATGGTAATTATGAGTTCATGTCTTATTTTTTGATCAGTTTCAACAATGATATTAATATTCTCATTTTTGTTCAAAAAAAATTCCAAAAATTTGTATTGTGACTCACAGCTAATGACGTTGCATGTCATATACTTCGATAAATAAATAATAAGTGGAATATAAAATAGAATATCACCATAATGATTAAATTTAGGATTATTCAAGAGAAATGAAACAGATTTCATCATTGATGGAATCGAAAGTTCATTAGAATGATAAATACAATTAGATTTTCTAAACTTTGATAAGTACATTCTTATTAAAGATGATTTTATGAGTGAATTACCTTTCATATTTAATTATCTTTTTAATTATAGATTTAAGTTTTGTATAGTATCTGAACAACATATTAATGAAAAAAAGAATTAGCGTATCATGCAGAATTCTATCATGCCAAGGATTTGTCATATCAAGACTATTTCTCTTCTGGGTCATTTCGTTGACAACATATTCAGAGTTTATGTCTATGTTATCTATGTGCTGCTTCCAAAAGAATGGAATACAATCTAATTCAATCTTCAAATCAGTGTAAACCTTTGAATCATTTTGTAAAAAATCCTCAAAAATATAAGAGTCTGCCGATGGATTTATATTAGTGAAACCAGCGAAGTACTCATCATATCCATACTTGATCTTAATTTTGTTTTCAAAAAAACCATTTGGAATAAACATTGGTGGAACTTTTGTAGGCTGTATATGTAGGCAACCAAAAGAAGAGCTAGAGAACATTGTATGATAGTATGCATCATAATGTTTGCAAAGTTCGACCCTAGGGACTAGAGAAAATTGAGAAGGTAGCTGAACAAACCCTGGTAATTCGTCAAATCTTTTAATGACTTTATCGCCTGGGAGATTAGCAGCTAATTTACACCAATTCATGAAAAGATTTCGTGAAACAATCTGCATACCTACGGAATAGCCATCTGGAAGAAATACGAGATCATATTTATCATTTTTATCGATAATCTTACTATTTGGAAATTGTCTTTGATTTAACCATGAAAGCTTTGAGCTGAATGAGTAGTTCGTTTCATGATAATGAGAATAAATCAAAGTAATATTCTCGTAATTATGCCTCAAATCATAAAGAATGTTCTCATAGTCACTCAAATTATCTACAGAATTCGATATGTATGGATGATCATTGTTAGGTGAATAAAAATAATACTCAGACGTATCATTAGATAAAATTTGTAAAAGATCAGAATAGTCCTTGGGGCACGAATTTCTCTTGTTAATTATATGTGCATTTGGATATATTTTTTTTATTTCATTAATATATTTATGTGATTTTATATTGTCGTCAAATTCTATGAATATGTATACATTCTCAAATGAAAGATGACTATATGAATATAGAGTATAAAGTGTGATATCCTCTCTAGATGCATATTTATAACTAGCATTATTACTTCCATCTAAAAGAGATTGTGAAAAGTTATCGTAATTTTGGTTTGGAAATAATGACCTATCTGTTACAAATACATCAAAAATTAATGAAGTCCTCTTCATATCCTCTTTATACATCTGTTTTCTAAATAAAAAACATTATCTACCATGTCTTTCATTATCGATTCATGTGAAGTTATTAATATTGGTATATCATATTTGAGTCTTGAGATAATGTTAGATATTTCTATAGAGCCATCGTGGTCTATACCCGCAGTTGGCTCATCAAGTAACAGTATTTCTGGGTTTTTATAGAGCTCTCTGATTAATGCAATTTTTTTTCTTTGTCCACCTGATAAAGACTTCCCATTATCACTTATAGTCATCGAAAGTATTTTATCTACTGACTTGTCGAAGCTATTACTAAGATTAACTCTATTACATAATGACTCAATTAATATACTATCAGCACGCTGATCATCTAATTTAATATTTTGCTCTATACTCCCCATGAAAAAACTTGGAAATTGCTCTACATATCCAACTTTTATATTTTGCATGAGTAGTTGAATCCCTAAAAGATTTAAGATGGTTGTTTTACCTGTACCGCTATTTCCACGTAACTCAGTTATTATATTAGGTTCTATAGTGATCTTTGAATTTGTGTCTAACAAAGTTCTGTCTTGAATTTTCAAAAACTCTATATCAACATCAATTTTTGATTTACTCTTATGGATATTCATTTTTACTTCATTCAGAGGTTTTTTTTCTATTTCTGTAACTAAATTCTCAAGATACGGCAATGAGTAATAAACACTATTCATTGAAGCCAAGGTTCTCGTTGTCAGAGGTATTAACCTAATTATAGCTACAATAGCCAAAGAAATTGATTCAAATGATGTTGATGATCCTGTTAAACCACTCGAAACTAAAAAAAATAAGATTATGATCATTATTATGAGTTCAATTATTGGTTGTAAAGATTGTGTAATAGAGGCATATCTGATCATCGGACTAACTTGCTTCGTTCTAGTTTTATGAAATTGTTCTGCAAAGTAGTCGTTTTTTTTAGAAATAACATAATAATAAGACAACTTAGATATATCTTGGACATGATTCATCACATCTAGAGTCCTATCTTTGATGATACTTCCGAGTTTTTTAACATAAGATGAAGTGAGATATCCTATAGGTAGTAGCATCAAAATTATCAACATAAAATAATTTAAGTCATCCCAGCTAAATATAATTAAATATATTAGTATCAGAATCAGTGACAGAGTGTCCTTTAGAGTATTTAAAAGACCAATAAATCCATTATCAGCGACATGATCAACACCATATGTAATATTACGTATAAATGAACTCTCACTTTTTTCGTCTAGAGGACTATCTGAGGATGATTTGAAATGATTTACTACCAATTTATTTGATAAATCAAGTCTGATTTTGTACATAAGGTAAAAAATTATATATGTAGCAACAATCTGATACACATACTTAGCAATTAAAAATATAACGAGAACAATTTGCAACTCAACAACGGATAATGTACTTAGACCTAAACTGAAGAATTTTTCCAATGATATTATAAGCTGTATGTTATTTAAATTACCATCAGATGCAAAAGTCACTAGTAGTGTCGCAAGAGATATTATGCCTAGTAGTTCTAGAACTGATTGAAAGCATGCAAGAATGAATGCTATAAAAAAAGATTTCTTATTAGTTATCGCAATATAAAAGTTATTAATTATATTATTCAATCTTTTCATCTAAACAGTGTCACTAGTAAAGTATTTCTTTAATTATTTTAATATAACTATTTATATCATTAAGCTTTTGTATATTTCTATAACTATAGTTCTTCATACTGCAAACATCCTCTATGCATTTTGCCAATGATTGTGGGCAATTATTTTTGACAATAATGCCTCCAAAAGTAGTTGCTAGCTCTTTTTGGCCCCCTAAATCTGAAGTAATAAATAACTTATTATTGGATATTGATTCTAATATTACCATTGGACAGGACTCTGAATCTATAGATGGGGCTACAATTACATCCACATTTTGAAAGATATAATCAGTATCTTGGTGCCCATGAAACACAATAGGTACATCTAGACGTTTTTCTCTGAGAGAACTCAAAATTGGGCCATCTCCAAAGACAGAAAAAATTATAGATTTAGATTCATATAAGTGACTCAGTTTTTGTATAGCATCTATAAATACATATATACCTTTCCATTGAAGTAGTTTTCCAATAAACGCAATGTGTATTGGATTATTACGATAAATTTGGAAATTTTTAATAATTTTCTCTTTATTAGTAATTGGATTATATAAAACATCCGCATTTATATTTTTATATTTTGATTTTTGATAATGAGAGACAAAAATGACCCTATTGAACAGTGATAAAAGTATATTATTGATTTTATATTTGACAGTATTTTGAGGCTCATGTGAGTGAACATGGGCAATAGTTTTTATTCCAGGGAGTAACTTCAAAAAACAACAGTATAGATGAGTATGACGTGTTGCAGAGTAGCAAGTGATTTTTCTATTTTTATTTGATAATACGATGAAAAACAAATAGATAAGATTTATAAAGGCGCCTGGGATATACATCAATAGGCTAAAAAGAGATAATTTAGTAGATGCTCTAGAAGAATCAGTACGTCTTTTCAAAGAGAAAGGTAAAGTATAAATTTTTTTTACATAGTTTTTTGCCAGATCCAAATACTTGCTTTTTTTCGTAAAATCTATGTTAATAATATCAGTATCCTTAGATATGTATTTCAAAATCTGCAATGTTACATTCTGTCCTCCTCCATAATCAGAAAATGATGAATCTTCAAGTATAATAATTTTATTTTTCATCGGGTGACTTCTTGTTACCATGCACATACTCGTAGGTTATTGGTTTCCTAAAGCCGATTATTCCCATAAGTGAAGATATAAAGTTTTTAAAATCTAAGCTCAGAAATAATAATATTAATACTAACCCTGAAAGAATTATATAAAGAGGATTGTACATTTTATATCTAGCATCGAAAAATATTTGATTGATATAATCTTGTAACATCTCCTCATCCCATTGAAAGAGCGTTCTACCAGTTATGCTTCTTGCAAGCCAATACAGCTGAATAAAATTTTCGTTATTTATTCTATATTTGAATCTAGATATATTTTTGTAAAAATAGTCTATTCTCATGGCCTTATCAAGTGTCTGTGCAAATTTTGGATGATATTCATGACGCCATTTCTTTGGGTCATGTCTTGTGTATGTGTATACTTTATTTGTTTCCAGTATTTGTGTACTTTTTTTACTTGCGATAAATGACATAATAGAAACATGAAGGTAGCCATAGCCAATATAGTTTTTAAGAAACTTTGTCATTACCTCAGAGGAAAATGATGTTCTAATAAAACATAAAGAGGATTTTGACGATTTACGAATAAGTTTGAATCTGTCGTATATTGATAAGCAATCAATTTCATCCACATCGTCACTCCATATTTCTGGTTTTAATCCAGACACGCCAGCAACTATGTCATATTTACCTTTTTGAAATACTTTGAGTAGATATTTGAGGTGATCTAATGATGACAAACCGTCATCAGAGGTCCATATGTTGACGTATTCACCTCTAGAATTATTATAAATGTTCAGTATATTCGTATCTACATTACCATATTCTTTTGTGTGAATAAGTCTGATTGGCAACTGACTATTATCTAGTATTGTTTTAAGCTTATCTTGATTAGATGAATTATTATCAGATACAAGTATCTCTATTTTTTCAATCAATGGTGACTGTAATAAAAGTTTCTCAATCTCTCTAATTGTAAGAGAAAGTTGATCATAAAGCTCATAGTGTAATATTCCGATCGTCAGCAAATATTCTTTGTTAGACATGGTTTTTACCTACTCTCTTACAATAAACTATGAGAAATAGCAGAAGGGGTAAGAAGAAATCTGTTAAAACTGATGCGCCTGACAATATATTCATCATGATAAGCCCAGGAAAGAAAAGAAGCAATGAACTCCTCACATTAAAAGAATCATTATCTGCTGTGGGTTTACTGCTGAGTACGATTATGTAAAATACTAAAAATATAAATAAAAATAAAAATAGACCTAACATACCAAATCTGGCGATTAAATCAAAAAATAAACTTTCTGCATAAAATATTTGTCCTGGCGCAATTACACTCCTTGCTTGCTCAGAAGTAATAACATCTGCTAAAGGTATGTTCAATAAAACAGTACCGGTGATAAAATGAATAGGTTGATTCATATAATATTGGATAATATCTGCCCATATATATATTCTCGTTTGTCCCGTGGATGAAAGAGACCATTCGAATATATTAAACTTCGAGAATACATACAGTACTTGAGGGATAAATATTAGCGCGATTAATAGTAATGGAATAAATATTAAATTTAGCCTATATCTATATTCTCTACCATGTTTTATAAAGTAAGAGACTATGTATGCTGCAAATAAAACGATGATACCAGAACGTGACATAGTGAGAAAAGTAGCTATCAGAAATACTAGGCCATAAGCTCCTTTGTATTTTAATTTACTTAAGGAAACTAAAATAAATAAATAAGCAGATAAAATTGAAAAAGAAATAGAAGTAGTACCGAGTTCGTTTCCAATGATTGAAGATCTCACACCATCGGTAAATGATATACCGGTTCCAGTAAAACCGATGACTCTAGTTAGTGGTGAATAATTGTACAAGTATGTCAACAATTCGTGTTTATGGATTAATGAATCATATAATATTAAAAGTAAATTCATTATAATAATCAATAACCAACTAAATATTACAACTTTTAGTACAAGATTTGGATTATAGTCGTATTTTAAAAAAACATACAAATAAAAAAATATAAGAGCTTGTTTAGTATAACTAAATACAAATTTAGTCTCATTAGTAGTATTCACACTCAATGAAATCATGCAGATTATTATAAAAAGAGATAATACGAACAATAATGGAAAATAGTAGACATTTATAGTCATATTTTTCCTAAGTGTCAAAAGTAGTAAACCGAATAGAATTATATCTGAAACATAGAAATATACTCCTGATAAACCTACCTTAGGTGTAAGTGCATATAACGATAGAGACAATAAGATAAGTGTAGCCGGAATATAATTATTATTTTTTATGTACATTATTAATTCTCAATAGCGTGAATGAGTTGCTTAGCTATTGCGCATGGCAGATATTTTGAAGCTTTACTATTAGTATCTGTCAGAAACTCTCTACCTGATTCTTGCATCAAATTGTACTGATGTCTCGATATTGATAACAGATGTTCATGAAGAGACTTGTAATCCATATCAAATTTTCTTAGATCAATAAATGCTTCTTGAGGGACGAGGTCATTTATGTCTGGAGCTCCCAAGTAAACTGGTATAGCTCCACACTTAATTGCATCAAAGATTTTCTCAGTTAGATATCCTTTTGTGGTAAGGTTATTTTCTATACACAAGACAAATTTCGAATTATTTAAAACGATTTTTTTTGATTGCGCTATACCCTTATAAGCTGTTTGGATGTTTTTTGAATATTTTCTCCAGTGTAACAGATACTCATCTTTCTCTTTATAAGAATATTTATAATCTGCCCCATACTCTCCTATAAATGATGATTCACTATCCCATCCTGTCCCGTATAAATGGAAACTATCAGAAGAGTTTCTTGAAAAATAATCGATTAGTGCGAGTCTATATATATATGAATATGCTTGTTTATATGAAACTTTATTGTGATGTATAGTTGAGAAGAATATTTTTCTATCAAAATAATTAGATACCTTTTCTGATAAGTCAGATATAGTTAAAGGCCCTGCTTGAAGGTTACACTCAAAATATTTTTTATTATCAATCAGCTCTCTATTCCAAGTCAATATTTTACTAAAGCCTCTATGGTTATTGAGATCCCAATTGGATGGCATTACTGTATCAGATTCCCACAGGTAAGGTATTATATTTTGTGAGTTTTTTTCATCCTTATGATTTGATAAATTTAAATAAATATTTTTTTTTAATTTACAAATACGCATTAGCTTTCTTTTTAAAGAGATAGCAAGAGAGTGAAAGCTATTACGAATGAATGGCTGTAAATTATTTACAATAACTACATCGTCACATGTAGGAACTGTGTCATAGAGAAAATCGAAATTATAGTCATAGCCATGTAGATATTCTTTTATAGAAAGGTATGATTGATTAGAGACATATTGATTTGGAGTGTCTTCACGATATTCTTGATCAGCTAATTTAGAATTGTTTTGAACCTCTTGATATAAGTAAATGTTTTTCATTGAAACAATTATATGCGATTTAAGATGTTATCATATTTCTGATAACAAGTATTTACTGTATAATGTTGGACTTGATTTTGAAAAGCATCTCTAACTTTCGCCTTTGATTTTTGATTATACTTTAATAATACTTGAGCAGACTTTTGGATAGTTTCTATTGATAAGTTATGATTGATATTTATGAGTGATCCTATTTCAAAATTAGTTGCGAACTCACTAGTCACACCATCTGGCGGATAACTAGAGAGTATCTCTCTGGGACCCCAATCACAATCACTGGCAACGACACTCAGTCCACAGTAAAGTGCCTCAACAAGTACATTTCCAAACCCCTCAAACTTCGAAGGAAACAAAAGTACATTATGAGTCTGATAAATTAATTCTATATTGTCGCTCCAACCAAGAATCTTAATCTTGTCCTGCAATTTATGATTATTAATATATTCAATATATTCAGATAATAAAGGTCCTTCTCCAACTATTGTCAAGGAGAGATTATTATTATATTTGAATGCTTCTTGAAATATTTTTATTCCTGTAATGTGGTTTTTTTGATTAACAAAGCGTCCAATCATAAGGACTTTGTCAGAGCATTCACTAATGTTTATATCTTTATCTAATATATCAATGCCATTATAAATAAGTTCACATGAGCAGTTACTGAATTTCGTCCTATACATATTTAAAAGACCTCTTGATACACATATCACCCTAGCTTTTTTGAATGGAGCTAGGTATTGATAGAGTATATAAATGAATAAATATTTTATTCCTTGTGGCATCTCGGAGTTATGGACAGTCAAAATTGGCCTATTAAATAAAATGCATGCAACTAAGTTCTCTTCATGCAAAGCAGAAATTACTCTAGTTTTATAAAAGACACAATATTTTATCAGAGAAGATATTGATACTAGGATTCTCACAATTCTTAATTTGATAAGAATCGAAACAACTTTATTATTTTTTTGATGAGTTAGAAACTTATCTATATTATCGTGGTCCTTTTGAAATCTACTAAAAAGATTATTCATTACATTCTCGGCTCCACCACCCTTATCTTTATTGTAAATAAATAATATTTTATTTTTTTTTCTCATTTAGTAATCTGATAATAATATCTTTTTTATCTTGTTGACGATATACCTTTGTTTAAATAGGTATAGAATACGCATCAGAAAAAACATGCATAGCCATTTAAAGTATCTCCTATACAAAAATGAATCAATTTTTGTAAAAAAATATTTAAATGAGAAATTTTTTCTTGCCTCATCGAGCTGCTTGATAGAGACATTATCATTTTTGTGAACATAATTATTAATTGATGCTATTGTAAGCTCTCTAAATTTAATGAAGTTGAAGTGTATCAAGTCATGCTTATTGATGATGGTATAATTTGTACTTAAGTAGTAATATATCACGGTAACAAAATCTGATACGAATAAATTATTTTTCTTCACTTTCTTCGACATTTGGTTTTCATGTGAAGACCAAGTCATTAGAGGTAATGGGATAATTCCAATATTTCCGTAGCGCATTATTTCAAACCAAGTGACTAAATCCTCGCAAGAATTTCCTTGCCTTAACAAATGTCTAATTTTTTTATTTCCAAAATAAATATTATTATCCTGAATTATTTTACGTCTGAAGCAACCACTTGGACATAGAATAAAGTTATAAAATTTCATAATATCTTTGAAGATCTCAGTCTTTGTATAAGTTTTTGTCGACCAATCTTTAATTTTATATTTTTCTGGCAAATGAATAGAATTGCTATCTGATGTAGAAAAAACAGCTGATGCTGAACTATTTTTCTCTAAATAATTTACTGATAACCCTAATATGTTCTCTCTGTACAGATCATCAGCATGATAAATACAAATATAATCTTCGACAGCTATTTTAAAGATTTCGCTATTAGTGCTAGAAAAACCTTTATTGCTCTCATGCTCTATGATAGTCATCTTATACTTAGTTGATAGCATTTTTAGTATATCTAGTGTCTTATCAGTTGAACCATCATCAATAATAACTAATCTGTCATACTTAGTATCCTGATTAACAATTGATTCAATAGAATGCTTAATAGTAGATTCGCCATTATAAACTAAAACATATACCCCAACAGTCATACTGTTATTATATATTAGTCTTTGTCTGATCTTTAATGAATTCGATAGTATTTTTTATACCTTTTTTCAGCGACCACTTAGGAGTCCATGAGCACATATTTTTAAGTTTGCTTATGTCGGCGTGAAGGTACATCACTTGATCGTGCCTGTATTCTTTAGTTCCAAAATTAAGTTCATAATCATCATTTATCATATCTTTAATTATTTTTGCTACATCAGATATCTGTACTGTTTTACCAGATCCTAGATTTATAACTCCATCAATGTTATTTTTTAAGACTGATATGATCCCGCTCGTTAGGTCGTCTATATACAGAAAATCCCAAAGCTGCTCACCTTTCGTTAATTCTAACGAGTTATTCAACATAATATTTTTAATCATATATGGTATGAAAGTTTTTTCATTATCATATGGACCATAACATGAGAATATTCTTATCCATGAAAAAGATATTTCGTATTCAGTGGAGAGAATTTTTAACATATGGTACACAGATAATTTTGATATGCCATATAGTGTAGTCGGTTCTGTTTTGTAAGTTTCATCGATTGGTGATGTATGTGCGGCATACTCTGCTTGTGAACCAAAACCTATCCATTTTTTAGTACCGGTTTTCCTTGATATCTCAAATAAATTAGATATGAACAATAAATTATCGAATTGCCCAAGATCATTTCTAAAATCACCTGATACACCTTGCCAAGCGCAATATATTACGGTGTCGAATCTGTGCTTCTTGAAGTACTCATTCACTGCATCTCTATTTGATAAATCTAGTAAAGTAAGTGATACTTGATCCTTGATATCCATGATTTTAAATAAATCACTCTCTTTTCTTATACAAATATGGATATCATAATTCTCTTTCAGCATAGCTCTGAGTAGATGAGATCCAACAAACCCCGTAGAGCCAGTTAAAAAAACTTTTTCTTTAGTACTTAATATTTTCTTTCCACCATTTAATTGTTTTTTTGATACCCTCATCTAATGTGATCTTCCTATTCCAACCAAGGTATTTTTGTGCTTTCGAACTATTCAAAGATAAACTCGTCTTTATAGTTGGTTTATTTTTATCGTACTGAATAGATATTTCCTTACCGCTGTGGTCTACAATTTTTTTAATAAGATCTTTTATCTTAATACTCTCACCATATCCACAATTTAGTAATAGATAGTTTTCTTTTTGTTTATTGATAGCTAAATCAACTAATGATATTAAATCATCCACATAAAGTAGATCTCTAGCCTCTTCTCCAGTTCCCCAAACAGTAATTTTATCTTTTGCATTCATTACTTTTGTGACACTAGCTCCAAAAACGTGACTTTTCTCCAAGTCAAACTTGTCGTATGGTCCGTATATATTACTGTGACGAACAGCTGTATATTTTGTCTGACTGATACTTGAATAAAATTGACACATCTTCTCAATATAAAGCTTAGTGTGAGCTACTCCATAATACTTTTCATTTATAGGAAGTGATGCATCGAAATCATCTTCAGTTTGTGGGAGTTCTGATGATTGTAGCATTACAGTACAACTGAAGAAAATTATGTGTTTAATGTCATTGTGGAAAGCTTCTCTAAATAATAATGAATTCATTACAGCATTATCTGTAGTGTGAATATATGGCTGAGATACAATATCCTTTGAACCAGATGTTGTTGCGGCTGCCTGAATTATAATATCAATGTCCTGAATTATATTTTTAATTTCATCAGCTTTTGTTAGATCAGCCTTTACCCATTTAACATTTTCGTTTGTAACGAAGGGTTTTTTTTTATTATAAATTGCTACGATAGAATATTCACCCTGTGAAAAATAGTTCACAAGGTTTCTGCCAATAAACCCAGTAGCACCACATATTAATATAGTCTTCATGATTTATTTTTTTTCCGTAAATGAATTGTATCTTTGATAGCTATTAGTGTAGTTTTTTTTATACCAATTATAAGTATCTATTATACCTTCTTCTAGTGACACTCGTGGTTTGAAACCAATTTCATCATATGCTCGGCCTGTATCCATTATTCTTAATTTATCACCTGTAGGTTTAGACGTGTCCCATTTAACAGATAGGTCCGGTACTATTTGTTGCAGAATATCCACCACTTGTTTGATACTAATACCTGTGCCGCTGCCCAGATTTATAGGGTGGCTATACTTTTTGGCTACTGCTAGTAGCATTCCATATGCTACATCTTTAGCATGAATAAAATCCCTTATTGCAGACCCATCACCCCAAACGCTCAATGGATTTTCGCCAGATACAATTCTGTGAATGAGTGATGGTATTACCATAGCGTTATCAGGATTGAAATTATCATAAGGACCATATACATTCGCAGGCCTTACAATAGAAATTGAATCCCAGCCATATTCAATCTTGTACGCCTCTGCTTGTAATTCTCCCATTCTTTTTGCCCATCCAGCAAATTTATCATTTTTAGACGGGAATGTTTTCCAAACATCGTCTTCTCTAAAGACTTCTGATGGAGAGTAAACTCCAATTGAACTTGTATATAAATATGATTTTACGCCTTGTCTTAAAGATGCCTCCATCATATTTGTATTAAAGGTTATTGTTGGAACAAAGAAGCTAGCTGGTTTTTGTGCAGTCATTGCAGGTGACCCCTTTACTCCAGCAAGATGAAACACAATATCTTTATCCTCTGTTACTTCAAGACATGATTTGAGGTTCCTTAGATCAGATTTAATAAATATAACTTCTCTAGGTAAATTATCTGGCGAATCAAGAGAGACAGTAGTAACTTTAGCGTTAAATCCTATCAGATAGTCAATAAGTGGTCTTCCTATTAATCCCGTTCCACCCGTTACAAGCACATTTTTGTTTTTAAAAAATTCCATAAAATCACTTAGCTGTTAAAAATTATCTTACTACCTTCACTTTCAAAATTGAATGGTATTTCTAGAAACTCTCTCAGATTTGCACGCACATTTTTTTGAGATTCCTCTGGGACATAAAAAATAATAAACCCACCTCCGCCTGCACCCAACAATTTACCGCCTGTTGCTCCTGATTTTAATGCAGTTGCATAAATATCATCAATAATTGAATTTGTTATTTTCTTCGATAGCGTACGCTTAATTTTCCAAGACTCATGCAATAACTTGCCAAAATCTGATATGTCTGAACCACTATCCAATATATTAAAACCACTGTCAGTCATCTCAGATATTAATTTAAGCTCTTTCTTTTTTTTAGGGATTGATGAAATTTGATCATTTGCTATCTCTGATGCATATCGTGAAATACCTGTATAAAACATTAGAATAGAGCTTTTCAGTTTTTCCAACTTCTTATTATTAGTGTCAATGTTTAAAATATCATATGAGCCATCTTCGAAAATTTTTATTTTGTTAAATCCTCCATGAGTAACCGCTATCTGATCCTGAATACCGACTGCCTCTTTTAAGAGGTCCCTCTCTAAATGGATTGCATCTTTTGTTAGTTGGAATTTATTGATATTTTTCATTAGCAGTGTGTTTAGACAATTAATCAGACCCACACTAAATGAGGAACTTGAACCTAGTCCTGTTCTTGCTGGCAGGTCCCCATCATGATGAATTTCAACTCCATTTGTAATATTAAAATAATTTAGAGCTTCTCTAACTGCTGGATGAGAGATATCAGATATTTTATTCACTTTCTCAATCTTTGACCACACTATCCTAAATTTCTCATCAAAAAATGGAGGCAAATAACGAAGAGAAATATAACAATATTTATCAATAGTACATGAAAGAACCTGACCACCATGATCTTTATACCAATCATAATAGTCAGTACCCCCTCCAAAAAAAGATACTCGAAATGGCGTTCTGGATATTATCATCCTTTTATAGAAAAAAGAGAGATTTTTCTGAGTTTATCAATTGATTCGTCTATAGTATTTAAATTGCCAATATCAATAAAGTCTGAATCACATACATATGCAAAAAATTTTTGGCCAACTAATTTTGGGAAGACGTCATTTTCTATCGAAATATATGTGTTTCTTGAGAGATTATCAATAATATTCTTTTTTAAAAGATACAATCCAGAGTTTATGAAATTACTAGTAGAATGTTCATCTGGTTTTTCATGAAAGTTTAGAATTTCATGGTTTGAATTAAAAGTAACATTTCCATAGTTTTGCGTAGATGATTGTTTTATGATATTCATCGTTGCGTATGCCTTTTTATCTAAATGATACATCAGTAACTCCTTTAAACTACAAGAAGTAAGTGTATCACCATTAAGAACAAAAATATTCGGAGATCGGACGTATTTTGAGCATAATGTTAGCGCACCTGCTGTCCCAAGAGGAGACTTCTCTACTACATAATGAATGATGAGATCTTTAGGATATTTTTTCTCAGATAAGTATTCTATGATACCCTCTGAACCATATCCTAATGCTAGAATAATTTTTTTTATCCCAAAAGAATAAAGATATGATATTTGATAATCTAGAAAAGGAACTTCGTCAATACGAAACATTATTTTAGCTGTTTTTTGAGGTAAGATATCTCTTACCCTTGTTCCTAATCCTCCAGCCAAAATAATTGAATCATATTTAGATATATCAGAAATCAACTTATTAGCGAGTCAAAAACTCAGAATTAGAATTAGTTACTTTATCTCTCCAATAATCTAATAGATCAGTTAATGTTGTTTCGTAACCTATTTCAGGTTTCCAACCAGTGTGGGAGGTAAATTTTGAGGTATCAGGGACTTGAAGATCTGCATCAATTTCTCTTATGCGCTCTTTTTCTACGATAATATCTATTTTCTGTTTAAAAGTAGACTTAGAAATAAGAAAATCGAGTACTTCTCTGATCGTCAAACTCTTAGAACCTCCTATGTTATAATAGGATCCTTTGATAGGATCAATGGTTACAAGCATATGGTAAGCTCTTACAGCATCCCGAACATCTGCTATTGTCCTTAATGAGTCCAGGTTACCAACTTTGACTACTGGATCTATGATTCCCTGCTCTATCATTGCAATTTGCTTCGCAAATGTTGATTCAGCAAAAACATCCCCTCTTCTTGGACCTGTGTGAGTAAACATCCTAGTAGTCATAACCGTCATATTGTATGCCTCTGCATAAAATCTACCCATGAGATCTGTACCTACTTTGGAAATTGCGTATGGCGATGCTGGATGAAAAGTACATTCCTCATTAATAGGAAGTTTTTCACGTGATACCCTACCAAATACTTCTGATGATGAGCATACGTGAACTACAGCATCATTTTTATATTCCTTAATAGACTCAAGAAGTCTTGTAGTGCCTTGTATATTAGTATCTAATGTATCTTCTGGAGATGTAAAACTGGTTTTTGGAAAACTTTGAGCTGCTAAATGAAAAACGTAATCAGGGCGAACATCTTTTACAACATTTCTGATTGATATTGTATCTCTCAAATCACCATATACTAGATAGACTCTATCCTTTTTATTAGCTTTTTCAATCAAATTATTAATGTTATCTAAAGGGCTTCTCCATCGATACATGCCGTAGATATCCCAATCCGTATTATCAATCAGGTAGTCAGCAAGATGAGAACCTACCATACCGGTAATTCCTGTAATTAATGCCTTTTTAGTCAATTGACACACCTATTGAATGAAAAAATTCGTCGAATACGCTTTGTATATATATTATTGAGTCATGATTTATATAATGATGATTGCCAAAGGATAGGCCATTTCTCATTACATTATCTACATGGTTCAAGTCTCCTGAAACTCTATAAGGGTAATTATTCATTGCTGGTTGTTTGACAATATTTCCACATATTATTGGTCGAGTCTCTATATTTCTCTCATTTAAAAATGTACAAAGCTCCTCTCTTGTGAACTTACTTTGATCCTTCAGAATGATTATAAAGCCAAAGAATGAACTTCGAGAATCGCGCGTCTCCTCTTGTAACGAAAAATAGTCGACATACTTTAAGAAATATTTCTTTAGGTCTTGATCATTCTTTCTTCTAATTGAGACAATATTTGATAATCTATCTAGCTGTTTGTATCCTATGGCAGCTTGTACTTCTGTCATCCTTAAATTATAGCCTAAGTCCATGAAAGTAAATCTAGAATCAATGCTTTCATCAACATCAATATATTTATTAGAATCAATATCTCGAGTCCATCCATGAGATCTCTGAACTTTCATCAAATCAGCAATTAGTGAAGAATTTGTCACGGTAATTCCTCCCTCAAGAGAGGTAATATGATGAGAAAAATAAAAACTAAATGTTGACACATCTCCAAATGAACCTACAGATTTATCATCATACATCGCACCCATTGATTCACAACAATCTTCAATTAACAACAATTTATGTTCCGAACATATTTTAACTAGTTCAGTCATATCACATGGGTTTCCATAAACGTGAACGGGCATAACTGCTCGAGTTTTTGAAGAAATAGCTCTCTTTATTTCATTAGTATCAATATTCAGAGTTTTAGGATCTATATCGACTACTACTGGTATAAGGTTGTTTTGAATCAATGGCCATATTGTCGTAGACCATGATAACGCAGATACAATTACCTCGTCTCCCGGTTTGAGTTGTTTTTCAAAATATGGACTGCACATAGAGGATATCGCAAGAAGGTTAGCAGATGAGCCAGAGTTTGATGTCACCCCATATTTGAAATTAAACAAATCAATATAACTTGTTTCAAAGAGATTCACATATTCTCCCATTGTCACTTTTGTTGATAAAAGTACTTCCAGTGCTTTATTAATTTCTTCACTTGAAAATGAGGGTTCATGTAAACGAACTTTTGGTTTATCTTTATTAAATCCAAAATGATAATTATTATCACAATAATTTTTGATAAGTCTTTGAATTTCTTTAATTGAATCTTCAGATTGGGTTGTCTTAGTAACTCCATACTTACTGTAACTATATTTACTCATCAAAAAGGACCTCTAAACTCTTTTAACTCTTTTGGCTCAACGTAATCAGGTTCCCAGTTATTTTTACCTGCACAAAGATTGTAACAAGTTTTTGCAATTGATACAGAGTCCGGGTAAAAAAGATTCTCTAGAGATTTTGTAGTAGGACAAGGTGATTCTTCATAGCCCATACGTTTATACTTGAATGGTGATGAATCAGAATTTTTTTCAGAGAGTGATGCAATTATTTCTGAACCTGTTCCTGCACTAATCCAACTAGTATCAACTACAACAATCTTTTTTGTTTTCAAAACCGAGTTATATATCGTATCAATATCGAGTGGGCTAAGTGAGACAGGATCTATAACTTCTGCTTTAATACCTTTTTGAATTAGCAAGTCTCTAGCTCGAAGTGATTCTACCACCATATGTGATATTGCAACTATTGTTACATCATTACCTTTAGATAAAATTCTTGCTTTATTGAAATCGACTGTGTATGGTTCGCTTGGTACTTGACCAACATTTTGATAAAGCATTCTATGCTCCAAAAAGATAGTAGGGTTGTTATCATTTATGGCTGACATTAATGCACCTTTAGCATCATAAGGTGTGCTGGGTGCAATAACTTTTATCCCTGGTACATGCATAAAAAAAGAATGGAACGACTGACTGTGCTGAGCACCTTGTCCCCAACTTCTTCCTATGATCGCTCTGATTACAAGTGGAAGTTTATACTCGCCAGCCGATACATATGACATCTTGGAGGCAAGATTAATTAATTGATTCATACATAATAATAAGAAATCCATTCTTTGATGTACATGTATTGGTCTCATCCCAGCAAGTGCAGCGCCAATTCCAAATCCAGTCATTGAATCTTCCGATATAGGGGTATCAAAACATCTGTCTTTACCAAACTTCAAATGCAGATCTTTAGTAGTCCCGTACATACCTTTACTATCATCAACACCCAGACCATACACAAAGACATTAGGGTCGTTCTCCATAGCCTGCTCAGTAGCCTGATAAATAGCTTCTGCATAAGACACTAGCTTATCAGTCACTATAAACATCCTCGAGTAAGACCGATGGGCTCGGTTCATTTGATAAATCGGCATATTTAAATGCCTCATTAATTGCTTCATCTACAGAATTTTCAATATTGATCTTTTCATCGGGTCTTATTTTATTCCCAATTCTCTCTAGTTCGTCATTTTTTTGTTGATCCTTAACTTCGCTTTCAGTTCTATAGCCTAAATCCCAATCATAATTAACGCCGACATGCTCTCGCCATCTGTATGTTTCAATTTCTAAAAATCTAGGTTTACTATCTTCTCTCATCTTTTCGACCAAGTTTTTTGACACGCTGCTTATTTCCTCAATGTTATTTTTAACCTTAATTGATTCAATTCCAAACATTTTGACCCTATCAACATAATTTTGCTCTTTAGTTCTTTTTGAATAATGTGTGTTAATAGCATATAGATTATTTTCACATACAAATAATACTGGGGCATTAATCAATGATGCAAAATTTATAGATTCATAGAATACACCTTCTTCAATCGCACCATCTCCAAAGAAGGAAACAACTATCTTCCCTGTTTTCTTGATTTTTTCACTAAACGCATAGCCAACTGCATGTGGAATGGAAGTTGAGACAATCGCTGAAGTATGAATCATATTCACATCTTTATCGCCGAGGTGCATCGATCCTGCCTTACCTGCAGAGTGGCCGGTTTCTTTTCCAAAGAGTTCAGCAATCATTGTCTTTAAATTTCCACCCTTTGCAAGGTATAGTGCATGACTTCGATATGTACCGAAGACTATATCATCCTTGAGCAGCGCGTTACAAACACCAACTGACGGAGCCTCCTGGCCTATTGATAGATGAACAGGGCTTTTAATCTTGTCTGTATGATATATATCAATAATTCTCTCTTCTACCTTCCTAATTAAGTACATTGAAGAATATATGTTATTTAACTCGAGATCTGACATAGCTTAAACTCAGGAATTTATTTATTTTTGTTAGTTAGTAAATAATTATTATATGTTAATCTAATCCCTTCTTCCAAAGATATAGTTGGTTTCCAACCGAGTTGTGAAATTAGTTCCGTATTTAGAACCTTCATAGGCATTCCATCAGGTTTAGATAAATCATAGTCAATATTTCCTTTATATCCAATGATCTTTTTTATATTATCAACTAGGTCAGAGATCGTGACACCTTTGCCAGAACCAATATTGATTAAATTATTTTTAGCTATCGAAAAAAACCTATCTTTATTAATACCCATGATATGAATGCATGCTGAGGCTATATCATCAGCAAATAGAAAGTCTCTGATTGGACTACCGCTACCCCATACTAAAATAGATTTTAGATCATTGACTTTCGAGTGGTGTATCTTTTCTATTAATGCTGGTATTACATGATTATGAGTAGTATTAAATTTATCGTTAAAACCGTATGCATTGGCAGATATTACACATCGGTAGTCTAATGATCGTTCAGGATATTGCTTATTATAAGCTTCACAAATCTTTAATCCCAATATCTTACTTATTGCATATGCTTCATTTGTTTTTTCTGGTTTGGCAGTAAGTAAGTCATCTTCGCGTATTGGTCTTTGAATATTTGCAGGATAAGAACAACTTGAACTAATTAATAGAAGTTGATTGATATTGGCTCTCATCGACTGTTCAATTATATTCAATTGCATGAGACTGTTTTCATATATGTATGTAGCTGGAAATTTGATATTAGCTTCAATACCTCCAACTGAGCCTGCAGCAAATAACACAACATCCGGCTTTGCTTTATTTAGAAATCTCTCTACGTCATCTGATGCTAATAAATTTAGATTGTTGTGATTCTCATAAATAAGATCATTATATCCCTGCTTGAGTAGTGAATTCACCAATGAAGTGCCAATCAGACCAGTATGACCTGCAATATATATTCTATCATTATAATCCATAGAGCCTAATGTGATTCGTTGTCAGGATACAATAACAACGATTTTAAATAAATATTATCAGATTGATTTAGAATAAAATGTACAATTTTACAAATATCATTTGAGGTAAGCAGTCTGTCTTTGTCTGAACCAGGATATGGATTTGAAGCATTCCATAAGGGCGTATCAATTCCTCCTGGATAGATAGAGGTGACCTTAATTCCATGATCTTTAAGTTCCTCATTAATTATATTTGCAAATGCGCTTATTGCATGCTTAGATGAGCAATAAATTGATTGTTGAGGTAATTCATTTTTACCAGCGACAGAATTAATAAATATCATTCTGCTGTTTTTATTTAATTTCGGTATTAGGTACTTAGTGAGGAATATTGTACCTTTAATATTTGTATCTATAATGGAGTTAATTATTTCATCATCAGTTTGCATTAAGTTAGATAAATAGAATTCTGAGGCATTATGTATTACTACATCAAATTTGATATCTAGAGCATTAATTTCTTTTTTTATCTTATCAATATCCCTTAGGTCAACTGGAAAGTGTGTATAATTAGAATTGCCAAAATTTAAATCTTTTCTTGATATTCCAAATACATTATGACCACGATCTAAGAATGATTGAGTCAGTTCATGCCCAACACCGCTAGATGTGCCAGTTATAAAGACATTGTTGATAATTTCACTCATTGTATGACTTGAAGATGTTTATAGCCTTTTCAATTTCAGCTATATCCAGATCGTTAATAATTTTATAATTACCAATACTTATTGGTAATGGAAGATATTGATTCCCATTTCTATGCTTAGTGGTGTCATTTAATCCAGACTTGAGCAAATCAAAATCTAAGAAATCTACATGATAGGTCTGCAAGCCAAGTTTCCTTGCAGTTTCAAATATTCTGTTAAGATCAGCTTTTGAAATATAGCCACGATTAAAGGAAATACACGAAGAAAATATACAGTCCAAAGCAACAGCTTCTCCATGCTGCAAGTCAGGAATATTTTTCATTTCAACAAATGGACTAAAGGAGTGACCAAAGTCAACACACCTATCAAGCTTCTTTTCCCATAAATTTGGGCTTAGTTCATCGATCATGTCACTAATAGCTAAATTAATTACTCTTACAGGTATTGCGCCATATTGAAATTTATCTTTAATAAGTTGCTCTGCATTTTGCTCTAATAACTTAAAAAGCTCTTCGGATTTAATTATTGCGAGTTTAAAGATCTCCGCAATACCATTAATTATGTCTCGATCATTTTGTGTTTTTATAAAGCTTTTATCAAGAAGTGTTAATGAAGCAGGATAATACATACCGATTCTATTTCTTCGATTTAAGTGATTCACTGCTACTTTTGCACCTACAGAAGCATCTACTAAAGCAAGGAGTGTGGTTGGTATTTTTACGTAAGGTATACCTCTTCTATAAATACCGCAACAAAAGCCAACTAAGTCTAATAGAACTCCGCCTCCTATTGCTATTACTGGCTCACTTCGTCTGAGTATTTTTATATCTTCAAAGAATTTAATTACATTATCTGCATTATCAAAAGTTTTTGTTGATTCAGATGAATCTACAACCAGGAGCTCGTTGCTAATCTTATTGTTTTTAAAATAGCTATTTAGATCGTCTTTATAGAGTTCATATACATTTTTGTCTACAACAACTACTTTTCTCTCGCTTTCTCCAATATCTGCTAAATCATGATTATTTGTTTGAAAAATGTTAGTGGAATAGTGTATGAGAAAATCAACCGGTAGCTCGGTTTTTATTGACCATCTCCTTTTATGTTTGTCGAAATCGATTAAATAATCATTATCCATAACTTTCTAAAACCTTATCAAATAATTGACATGCATGTACATAAAAATATTTAGCTTTTTGATATTCTCCTGCAGCACATTTAAAAGGAAGCATACGTATGAATTGAGAGGCTTCTAGTAGATCGATTGTAATCATATCTACCCCTCGTTTACGTAATTCGTCAAGAAATAGGGCGTTGAATAATTGCATCGTGTATGGAACTTTATTGTCATGTGAACATATATTTTCGTCTATCACAACATCATTATCATTTATTAACCCGTAAAGACTTCTGGAACATTGGAGAACTTGCGAATAGTCGAGTAATTTACTATCAATCATACTCTCCTCATATAAATCTATGAATATTATTCTATCTTCATCAATTGAGTATAATGTGTTCTCAAGTGTTGGATTACCATGTATATATTCCTCACTAGATAGAGATATATTCGAGAATGAGTTCTCTATTTCATCGATACGATTTATAAGATTAGGAACCGACTTATTATCTATTTTAAAATTGTTAAAGTGTGTGAAATCATCAAATATCTTATACTTTAATGCGTCTTTCAATTTTGTTAGCACTTCTTCTTTGAAATAGAGAGTTGATGAGTTGCTATTAACATTTAGCTTATTCGAATGTAGCATATCAAATGCAGTCCATAATGATTTATTTATTTTCGAAATCTGCGAATTATCAAAATCTTCATTTAAAAGTAGTGATTTTAAATCTTTGAAATTTTCAAAATATTCGATATCAAAAAATGCTTCATTTTCAAGAAAAGAAACATTCAGAACTCTTGGAAACAAATCAGGTAATAATGAATTAAATCTTTGAATCTTTTTTAGCTGTGAATACCATCTAACGTAGCCATATTCTCTGTTCTCATCAAGATTAATCGTCTTTCTAACAAATTGATGATCATTTATTTTGCATAGGTATGTTGAGCTAAGTGATCCACCCTTGAGTTTGATCTTATTCATTTTTTCATTAATATTAGTTTTGAAGTTTCAACGCCATATTCTTCTGGCGTACCTAGAACTATAATGTCCTGGTGATGGCTAATGCTATTTACGGCTATTTTCATACCACTGTCTATCATTTTTTTAAAAACTTCTGACACATACATTTCTGTATTACTTTTCTCATCTGAAGTTTGATAGTAAGTGTCAATATATAATTTTGAATTTTTGAAAACATATAATCCTGAGGTGGCAAAAGGCGAAATTACTTGTTTTTCTTTTATTTCTATCACTAGATTATTTTCAGTTCTGACATAACAGTACTTATCAGAGTTAGCAGTAAATATATCAATAAATGCATCATGGCTTTTCAATGATTCTTCGATAGCAGTGAAGTCAATACCACTTAAAATAGTGTCAGCATTATGTATGCATAATGGTGATTTACTATTCTCAAAAAGTTTCGCACCAATAGCGGCAGTATCAGCCTGACCTTTTGTATCTCCTATGTAGTAAAGATTTTCTTTATTTAGTTCAAGAGATCTTATTGATTCTATTAGCTGATCTTTAAAATAAATATCCCTTTGATTGGCAATTAACAAAATGTTTTCAAAATCAAAATTTTTATGAAAATTTAAGAGTATTTCATTTATAATGGTTGAATCTTTCCATGGCAGGAGATATTTTGGTACATCAAAACCAACATCATGAAATCGTGTATTAAGTCCAGCCATACAGATTATCAGATTCACTCTATTTCCACACTTTCCAAAATTTCTGTTCAGACAGCCAACACTCTTCCAGAAATAATTTATCCCTAAGAGTATCCATCGGGCTCCAAAAACCGTTATGATGAAAAGCAGATAATTGATTTTCTTCAGCAAGTCTACTTAACGGGTTTTCTTCCCAGATTGAAGTATCATCGTCAATATAGTCAAATACATTTTTTTTAAGTACAAAAAATCCACCATTGATTCTACTATTATCTCCGAGCGGTTTTTCAGTGAAATTCATGACATAGTTGTCTTTAATCTCCAATGATCCATATCGCGCCTTTGGATATACTGATGTTACTGTGGCAATTGTTTTTTGTGCTCTATGAAATTCAATAAGATTTTTAATATCAATATCTGCTAATCCGTCACCATAAGTGAAGCAAAAATCTTCTTCGTCTTTTAAATACTCTCTTGCCCTAAGTAACCTGCCGCCTGTCATAGTTTCTAGTCCGGTATCAACTAAGGTTACTCTCCAATCTTCACATTGAGTTTTATGGAAAGTGAGCTCATTCTCCGACAAGTCAATCGTAAAATCAGATTGATTAACAAACAGACTTGAAAAGTATTCTTTAATCTGATGTCCTTTGTATCCACAGCATACTACGAAATCTTTTATTCCATAATGGCTATATATTTTCATTATGTGCCAAATGATTGGCATGCCACCAATCTCAATCATAGGTTTAGGTCTTGAACTACTTTCTTCAATAATCCTCGTGCCTTTACCACCAGCTAAAATTACAGCTTTCAATTTGTATCTCTATTTAATTTTTTATTAGATTTAGCCTCACTTTTCCAATAATCATAAATACCTTTATTGAGTTCATAATCTCCCCAGAAAAACCTTTCTCTATTTGGTTGAGACTGGGCCCATGCCCACATCTTTTCCAACCCTTCCTCTAAATCAACTGTATGCTTGAAATCCAAAAATTTTTCAGATTTATCCCAAGTAGAATAAGCATATTTAGCTTCATGCCTGGGTTCTAAATGAAGTGGCTTTATAGATTTATCTCCAACTACATCCAGTAACTTTTTACATGCATCTAAAACACTGTACTCATGAATGCCGCCAAGATTTATTGTTTGCCCTTTACATGCAGTATTCTGGGAGGCATTCCAAAGGGGTAACATAGCATCGTCAATGTAACTGAATGCTCTCTTCTGAAGTCCATCTCCGAATATCGTAGGCTGCATATCATTTATAATTTGGTACATCCAAATTCCAAGAACATTCCTATACTTATCCCAAATATTTTGATTAACTCCATAAAAGTTGTGTGGTCTGATGATGGTATAATTTAAATTATGTTGATCAAACGCAACTTTCAGATCTTGTTCTACAGAATATTTAGCTATAGCATAAGGATCGATCGGGCATGGCTGCATCTCTTCAGTAAATGGTGGCGTGTGAATATCACCATATACTGACATAGAACTTGCAAAAATAAACCTCTTGACATCATTTTCAATCGAACATGTGATTAGGTTAGCAGATGCTATCAGATTATTCTCGTAATTAAACTTTCTTATAAAGGGGCTTAAGCCTTCTGCTGCATACGCAGCAAAATGATAGACAATATCTGGCTTATGCTTGTCAAAAACCTCCTTCAATCTATAAAGATCAGTTAAGTTAAAATTATAAGTTTTTGATTGAGATGGTATGTATTCTTGGTATCCGCCTGATAAATCATCTATGCCAATGATCGTGTGTTTAGCATCATGCTTTATAAGCCAACTAGCAAAATTTGATCCTAATAAACCTGCAATTCCAGTTACTAATATTTTCATAAGTTTAAACTTTGCAACAATTTTAACACATTAAAAATTTTTTCCTAATATTGTACGACATCCTCATCTATATCCCTCCACAGATACCATGTGGCAACTGTACAATATGGTTGCCAGATTTTTTGATAAACTGATATCTCATGGATGAATGAACTTTTATCAACAGAATAATTTTTACAAAAACTATTTATTAATCCTATATCTGCTAGAGGTAGTATATTGGCCCTGTTATGTTTGAAAATTAAAAACATCTCTGCTGACCATGGTCCGATGCCACGGATAGAGACAAGTTTTTTAATAGCTTCATTGTCATCTAAATTCTTTATGTTAAGAAAAAAAGATTTATCCTTGAGGTACAAGAGCGCGATATCTTTTATATACTCTACCTTCCTATATGATAGTCCACATGAACGCAGATCATGTTCATTACAATTAAGTAAATTCGTTGCATTAATCTTACCGACTTTTCTGTTAATTTTATCCTCTATGGATTTTGCTGCTCCAATCGAGATCTGTTGACCAACAATTATTTTAAAAAATGTTTTGAATATTGATTTAGATTTTATAAGAAAATTGTTAGATCCATGTCTTCTGATGATTTCTGAAATAACCTTGTCTTTGCTAGACAGGTAATCTACAGCATCGTTCCAGTAAAGAGGTTTGGATTTTAATTCTGATTTTTTCATAATAGACGTGCCCACAGACACGTCTATTATAATATATTACTTTATTACTGATTTTTATATGTGCTGATTCCAAACGGTATATAAAGTGGGCACCATCCAGTAGTGCCGGTTAATATTGGAATAATACCAATAAGAGACCACATTCCTAAGCCTAGGCCTGGTCCCATGTATAGAATTGCTATACCAGCAATCACTCTTAGCATTCTCTCAACACTACCGATGTTCGTACACATAGTTTTAGGTGTAGTTGCCATATTTATTCACTCCTGACTAGATTATTGTTAACATAGTATTAAAATAAATATCTAATCGCAATATTATTTTTTCTTACTTTTATAGTCCTCAATAGCAGCACTAATCGCATCTTCAGCAAGAACAGAGCAATGAATTTTTACAGGCGGAAGAGCTAGCTCTTCGGCAATATCTGTATTTTTTATCATGGATGCCTCTGTAAGCGTTTTTCCTTTAACCCATTCAGTCAAAAGAGAGCTTGATGCTATTGCAGACCCACAACCATATGTTTTGAACTTTGCATCCTCTATAACACCATCTTCGCTGACTTTTATTTGCAGTTTCATAACGTCTCCGCACGCAGGCGCACCAACCATGCCTGTGCCAACTTGATCACCATCCTCGAAAGTACCTACGTTTCTTGGATTCTCGTAGTGATCGAGAACTTTGTCACTGTATGCCATATTTTCTCCCTGTCATTAGGTATATAACCTAAATTTCTAGTTTTGTTGATAATAGTTTGTTAATTCCTCTAAATCAATATCGTTAGATTTTGACTTAGTCTCATCAATCAAACTGCCCAATGTTACTGTATCGAGGTAATTTGTAAGTTTCTTACTAAACTGATCCCATACAACATCATCAGTCTTATCATGGTCAATATCACTGACACCTTCTGGATTTATAGCCTTAATAATACTCGCTATAGTTATATTATCTGGACTATCTTTTAGTCTATATCCTCCACCAGGACCTCTAACGCCACTAACAAGATCATGTTTTCTCAATAATGAGAACAATTGCTCTAAATATGACAAAGATATTCCTTGATATTTGGAGATTTCAAGTAGCGTTTTCGGTGTACTTGACTCATTTGTCGCAATGTTTACCAACGCTTTTATTGCGTATCTTCCTTTTGCTGATAATTTCATTTTACATCCTCCTAAAATGATTCCATAATTCCTGACTATTATTGTAAGACTTAATTATGATATTTCAAGCTCTCTTAGAATGATTCTAAAAGTAAAAAAGTCATTAATCTATAAAATATGTAAAATAAGAATTATAATAATATCATAAACTATTGATTTTCATATGATTTGATCCAATAGAATAGATCTAGGTTAAGTCTGATTTTATCTTGGATAGAGTTTTTAAATGTACGATTCTCTCTAAGTGACTTTACCTCTAATAATTTTGCGTCATTATACATATAAAATATCAAATGTGGTTTTATCGAGAATGTGCTCATTGACTCATTATTTTGATGTCTGAATTTGTGATATAACTTAAAGATGCGTGTATGCTTATCATGATGAATATCACTAATAGAAATGGAACTGTGTTCTATCGATGAAATGTTTTTACTATTTATTCTCTGCAATAAAGATTTAAAATTATAGTAATTTGACTCATAAATCGACATTAGATGAGTGAAATTCATCAATTTCAATCCGTTTTTCTCTTTGATAGAAGTAGCTTTGTACATCTTGGTTTATATAAGTAAATATTTTGTTACAATACACAACAATATATTACATATGACAAAAAAAGAACAGATTGAAATGTCCGGCAAAGTT